>OFLL01000032.1_pt1 | contig 116976 bp, 112 predicted proteins | sample 1540861 | NCBI WGS metagenome assembly OFLL01 (sample SAMEA4413039, study PRJEB24355) | metagenome | biome: human; feature: gut; material: faeces | place: United Kingdom | collected 2010 | reverse complement strand
AATCCGCTAAAGGGGCATGAGATCATGGCGCTGTTTTTTTTTTTATTTTACGTCTACTACCGCGATCTGCACAACCTCAACAAGGATCTCGAGGATGTCAATGCACACCGCGCGCTCGAGAACTGGGTTCCGCTGCTCGCAGCGCTGGGTGCCGTGATTATCTCCGCGATGTTGCTCTTCAAGGGCCTGAAGCACACCGGCATCGATGTCACCGCCCTAGAAACTTTCCTAGTCATGGGCATGGTTGGAGCCATAGTCTGGATGGCCGTCTTCATCTTTGCCCGCTCCCTGAAGAAGAAGTCCCTGAAGCGCTCTACCTTCCTCCTCTTCTCGTGGATGCAGGTCTTCACCGCCTCCGCCTTTGCGTTCTCGCACGGTTCCAATGACATCGCCAACGCCATCGGCCCCTTCGCTGCAGTCTTCGATGTCTTGCAGACCAACCAGATCTCCGATGAAGTTTCCGTGCCGCTGCCGGTCATGGTAGCCATGGGCATCGCCTTGGTTTCCGGCCTTTGGTTCATCGGCCGCTTCGTCATCCAGACCGTGGGTTCTGGCCTCACTCAAATGCACCCCTCCTCCGGTTTCGCTGCCGAGCTGGCCGCTGCTGCCGTCGTCATGGCTGCTTCCCTCTTGGGCCTGCCGGTGTCCTCTACCCACATCCTCATCGGTGCCGTCCTTGGTGTCGGCATTGTGAACCACGCCGCCAACTGGAAGCTGATGAAGCCCATCGCTTTGGCATGGGTCATCACTCTTCCGGCGGCCGCCGCCATCGCTGCGGCGACGGTGTCCATCCTGCGCGTCGTCTTCTAAAGATCAACGCATCGCGCATACCGCATTCTCGCCGTGAGTTTCCCCAACCACCGGGGTTGCTCACGGCGAGATTTTTCTTATCGCTTGAGCCTTAAGCACAAATCCAAGAACCCGTACACTTAGGCGGCATGAGCGACAACTCCCTGGCCAAATTCTTTTCCGCTTTTAATGACATTGAGCAGTTCCTCCGCCAAGCTATCGGGGCAAAGAACTCTGATTCTTTCTGGTGGATTGTTGATCGCGCCCACGACAAACACCTTTTAAGCAAGCGCCAAGCAGAACAGCTGAAGGACTTTAGCAACCTTCGCAACGCCATCGCCCATGGCCGCTACTTCAGCGGTGAGCCCATCGCTACCCCACATCCTCACGTCATCAAGCAGCTCGAAAACCTGCAACGCCTGCTCACGGATCCACCCACAGCGCAGGCTCTGCTCGCTAGCCGTGACGTGACCACTCTTGCCCCTGACACCCCGATCATGGAGGCCTTGAAGCTTATTGACACGACCGGCTATTCCCAGATCCCAATCTATGAGTCCGGGACTTACCAGGCGCTTCTCACCACCAACGTCATTGCCCGATGGGTTGCGGCAGATCTCGGTGACGACGGTGTGATTAACGCGGCGTCGATTAACACGGTCCTGGAATTCGCAGAACGGAATGACCGCGCAGAGTTCCTGCCCCGCACCGCCAGCGCGCAAGAGGTCATCGACGCCCTCACCGACCCTGCGGCAGACGGCACCCACCCCGGCGCGGTCCTTCTCACCGAGCACGGCAAGCCTTCCCAACTTCCTGTATCCATTGCAACACCTGCCGACCTCGCAACATTGGTTGCTGCAGTCGAATGGGAATAACTCCCCTCCCTAACCTTGTTGACATGACATAGAAAGGAGGATGTCATGCAATTTGGAGTCTTTAGCATCGGCGATGTCACCCAGGACCCGACCACCGGCCGCACCCCCACTGAGGCCGAGCGCATCCGCGCTATCACGGAGATTGCCCTCAAAGCAGAAGAGGTGGGCCTCGACGTCTTCGCCACCGGCGAGCACCACAACCCGCCCTTTGTGCCATCAGCACCCACCACCCACCTGGCATACATTGCGGCACAGACGAAGAACCTTCAACTCTCCACTGCCACCACGCTGATCACTACCAACGACCCTGTTCGCCTCGCGGAGGACTACGCATTCCTTCAGCACCTGGCAGATGGGCGCGTCGACCTCATGCTAGGCCGCGGCAACACCGGCCCGGTTTACCCGTGGTTTGGCAAGGACATCCGTGAAGGCATTCCCCTCGCCGTTGAGAACTACCACCTACTGCGCCGCCTCTGGCGCGAACCCGTCGTGTCCTGGCAAGGAAAGTTCCGCACCCCGCTGCAGGGTTTTACTTCCACGCCCGCACCTCTCGATGGCATCCCACCCTTTGTCTGGCACGGCTCCATTCGCTCCCCACAGATTGCGGAACAGGCGGCTTTTTACGGCGATGGCTTCTTCCACAACAACATCTTCTGGAACAAGGAGCACACCGCGAAGATGGTGAACCTATACCGCAATCGCTACGAGTCCTATGGCCACGGCCGCGCCGACCAGGCCATCGTGGGCCTCGGCGGGCATGTCTTCATCGCGCCCACGGAGCAGCAGGCAAAGGACTTCTTCCGCCCCTACTTCGACAATGCCCCGGTGTACGGTCATGGCCCCTCCTTGGAGGAGTTCACGGCACAGACCCCGCTCACCGTAGGCACCGTAAAGCAGGTGGTGGAGCGCACACTACAGTTCGCAGATTGGGTGGGTGATTACCAGCGCCAGCTCTTCCTCATCGACCACGGGGCCTGCCTCAGGAGGTGGTGCTCGAGCAGATCGAAATCCTTGGTACCCAGGTGGTGCCCGAGCTGCGCCGCCGCTTTGAGGAACGCCGCCCAGATCATGTACCTTCTGACCCGCCCACCCATGCCACGCTCGGCGCTTATGCCCCGCACGCGCAGGTCAACCCTGAAGAGGAGAAATAGTTGCGCTCGCTCGTACTCGTTACGGCTGGACTTTCATCACCGTCCTCGACGCGTGCGCTTGGCGACGCCCTCTCCGCCGCCACCACCGCCCGCGTTAGTGCCCGAGGTGAAGGCGTCGACGTGACCGTCGTTGAGCTGCGCGAGCTTGCCGGCGAATTGGCAGAAGCCATGACCAACTGGGTTTCACCCACACCCCACCTCCATGCCGCGCAGACTGCCGTGACCAAGGCGGACGGTCTCATCGCCGTCAGCCCGGTATTCCAGGGCAGTTATTCGGGTTTGTTCAAGATGTTCTTCGACACTTTGGAGCCGCATTCTCTAGAGGGACTGCCCACGCTCATCGCTGCCACTGGCGGTTCAAGCCGGCACGCGCTTGTGCTCGACTATGCTCTGCGCCCGCTGCTTAACTACCTGCATGCCACAGTGGTCCCCACCGGGATCTTCCAGGCCACGGAAGACTTTGGCACTGCAGAAGGCGCGCGCAATAACAAACGCATAGAACGCGCCGCCGAGGAGCTAGCGGACCTCATGGTGCGCCCGCTCGACCGGGTCTCTGGACTTGCCGGGACGCTCGGCGAGGCGGAAGAAGCGCCCCAGGGGGTGCAATCGCAGGACGTCGATCCAGACCCTTCAGGATTCCGCGCGCTTCTTTCCCGCCACGACGGGCAGCCGAGCTAAGCGGTTGCGGAGGGCTCTCGGTACTATCGTAAGGCGACACTTATCTAACGCTCCCAAGGAGGTTTCACCCCCACATGACAATTAGCGTGACCGATATCTTCTCCATCGGAATCGGCCCCTCCTCCTCCCATACAGTCGGCCCCATGCGCGCGGCTAAGGCCTTCCTCGAGGCGCTTGATCAACACCCGGCCAAGGTCCACACCGTACTGCGCGGTTCCCTATCCGCTACCGGCCGCGGCCACGCCACGGATCGCGCCGTGATTCTGGGCCTCGCCGGATGGGATCCGCTGTCCGTGCCACTCGACGCAGAGCCACGCGCCGATGCCTTTATCCCCACCGAGGGCACCATTTCTGGCCCCGCAGGTGAAGTGCAGTACAGCATCGAATTCAACAACGAACCGGTGCCGGAACACCCGAACTGCCTCATCTTTACGGCCTGGGGCAAGGACGGGAACGTCCTTGCCGATAGATCGGAGTATTTCTCCGTCGGCGGCGGCTTTATCCTGTCCCGCGAGGAATACGATGCCCAGCTCCAAACAGACACCGGTGTGCCAGCCGGTGTCGCCGCGGCCACCGCTGAGGACACCGTTCCTTATGAGTTCCAGTCCGGCGAACACCTGCTTCACCTGTGTGCGGCCAATGACAAAGCTATCTGGGAAATCGTCGCCGCCAACGAGGCCGTGTTGCACCGCGAAGAAGGCGGTCTCGACTACGTCTACCAGCACCTCGACTTGGTCTGGGATATCATGCGCGAGTGCGTGACCGAGGGCATTTCCTCCAAGGGAATCCTTCCCGGCGGCCTGCGTGTGAACCGCCGCGCGCCACGCATGTACCAGCAGCTTCTGGCCAAGCAAAACGACGAGTCCTGTGGCTTGTCCGCGATGGAATGGGTCAACCTCTACGCGCTTGCCGTCAACGAACAGAATGCCGCCGGCGGCCGCGTCATCACCGCCCCCACTAACGGCGCGTGTGGCATCATCCCCGCGGTGCTGCACTACGCGCGTGACTTCCAGGCTGATTTCACCCGCTCCGATGCCCGCCGCTACCTGCTGACCGCAGGTGCCATTGGCATCATCATCAAGTCCAATGCCTCGATTTCCGGCGCCGAGGTGGGCTGCCAGGGCGAGGTTGGCTCAGCGTCCTCCATGGCAGCTGCTGGCATGGCAGAACTACTCGGAGCAACACCGGAACAGGTTGAAAATGCCGCCGAGATTGCCCTTGAGCACAACCTCGGCCTGACCTGTGACCCCGTCGGAGGCCTCGTGCAGATTCCCTGCATCGAGCGCAACGCCATCGGCGCAGTCAAGTCCATCAACGCCGCGCGCCTTGCTCTCATGGGTGAGGGAACGCACCACGTTACCCTCGATAACGCGGTGCGCACCATGGCCGAAACCGGACGCGACATGCTCTCCAAGTACAAGGAGACCTCGCTCGGCGGCCTGGCGAAGACGATGGGCTTCACCGTCTCGCAGGTGGAGTGCTAAACGAGCTGGCGAAGCTGCTTGACGACGTCCCCCACCGGGACGTCGTGCTGCTCGTGCGCGCGCAGATCCTTCAGCGCCACGGTGCCAGACTCTAGCTCTTGGTCACCGAGGACGAGTGCGAAGCGGGCGTTGGCGCGATCAGCACCCTTCATCGCTCCCTTGAGGCCGCGGTCACCGAAGGACATATCCGCGGAAATACCGGCTTTGCGGAGATCATTAATGATGCTGACCATCTTCTTCTTTGCCGCCGCGCCCAAAGCAACGCCATAAACGGCCACGCGTTCTTCGACGCCCTCGAGCTCCACGCCCTCGGCCTCCAGGGCCAAAACCGTGCGGTCCACGCCGAGGCCGTAGCCGATACCGGACAATTCCTGTCCGCCGAGCTGAGCCATGAGGCCGTCGTAGCGGCCGCCGCCGCCAATGCCGGACTGCGCGCCGAGTCCATCGTGGACGAATTCGAAACAGGTCTTCGTGTAGTAATCAAGACCGCGGACCATGCGCGGGTTGATGGTGTAGGGCACGCCCATGTCATCGAGCAAGCCTGTGACCGTCTCAAAGTGCTCGCGGCACTCGGCATTGAGGTGGTCGAGCATGAGGGGGGCGTCGACAAGCTGCTCCTGGACCTCCGGGCGCTTGTCATCGAGCACGCGCAACGGGTTCAGCTCCGCGCGGGCCCTGGTTTCCTCGTCGAGGTCCAGCTTGAACAGGAATTCCTGCAGCTTCTCACGGTAGGCCGGGCGACAGTCGTGGTCACCCAGGCTGGTCAGCTCCAGACGGAACTGGCTAAGCCCCAGGCTGCGGTAGGAGCGGTCCGCTAGCGCGATGATTTCCGCGTCCAGCGCCGGATCATCGACACCAATGGCCTCGACGCCGACCTGCTGCAGCTGGCGGTAGCGGCCAGCCTGCGGGCGTTCGTAGCGGAAGAAGGGGCCAAAGTAATTGAGCTTGACAGGCAACTGACCGCGGTCGAGGTTGTGCTCGATAACTGAGCGCATAACACCCGCGGTGCCTTCGGGGCGCAGAGTCACGGAGCGGTCGCCGCGATCGGCGAAGGTGTACATCTCCTTCGACACGACGTCCGTGGACTCCCCCACGCCGCGGGCGAACAGCGACGTGTCCTCAAAGACGGGGAGTTCGATGTGTTGGAAGCCGGACAGATGTGCCTGATGTACGAAGGTCTCACGAACCTTGGCAAAGATGGCCGATTGCGGCGGAACGTAGTCCGGCACACCCTTGGGCGCGGACAGGGCTTTGAACTGCTTCTTATCACTCACGCCCTTTAGAGTACATCCCCCGCCGCACGGAGAAACGGATTAGTCGCGCGTTCGCGGCGCATCGTCGATGTTGGGCCGTGGCCCGGCAAGATGGCAAGGGAATCATCAAGGCCCCACACCGGACCGCGCAACGAGCGCTGCATCGCCGCGGGATCGGAATGCGGAAGGTCTGTACGGCCGATCGAGCCCTTGAATAACACGTCACCGGTCAGCGCAAAATCCTCGGCCACGAGCATGACGCAACCCGGTGAATGCCCCGGCGCATGGAGTAATTCAAACTCCAGGCCGACGAGGCTCAGCGTCTCACCACCCAGCAGATCACGCCGGTCCGCCACCTGCTTCATGGAAGCGGCGGCGAAAAGCATCTGCGATTCGGGAGATACTCCGGAGCCATCCACCAACATGAACGCGTCATCCGGGTGGATGTAGACCGGCAGGTTAAACTCAGCGGCATCACGCGTGTGGTCAATGTGACCGTGGGTCAGCACGACGGCCTCAAATTCCAGGGATTTCTCACGCGCGAGCTGCTCAAGGCGCTCGCGTGTGTGCATCCCTGGGTCCACGATGAACGCCCGCGAGCCGTTAGCCACAACATAGGTGTTGGTTTTATAAGGCCCTGCGGCGAAACCGTAGATATCCGGTGTGTTCATTACTTGAGGGCGGCCAACGCTGCGTCGTAGTCCGGCTCCGTCGTAACCTCAGGAACCAGCTCGGTGTAGGTCACCTTGTGGTTCTCGTCGGTGACGATGACCGCGCGGGCACACAGGCCCTTGAGCGGGGAGCCTTCCAGGACGAGGCCCAGCTTGTCGGCGAAATCGGAGCGGAAATCAGAAGCGCTGACGACGTTGTCGATACCTTCAGCAGCGCAGAAACGCTCCTGTGCGAAAGGCAGGTCACGGGAGACGGACAGGACAACGGTGTTCTCCAGACCAGCCGCCTCTTGATTGAACTTGCGCAGCTGCGCTGCACACACGCCGGTATCCACGGACGGGAAGCAGGACACCACCAAGCGCTTACCAGCGAAGTCCGCATTGGTTAGCTCAGACAAGTCGGTGCCGACGAGGGTGAAGTCCGGCAGGGCGTCACCAACCTTCGGCAGCTCAGCATTGGTTTCGACGGGTTCATTCTGAAAATTCGTAGTAGCCATGGCACCCAAGCGTACTGACGTGCGGGGCGGCGCGCCACGGTGAACTAGCGTGCGGTTAGGATAGGTGGGTCAAAGTTTTTAAACCACCACTGTGGAGGAAACATAGGTGTCTACTAACAGCCAGCGCTTGGATGATGCGCTCAACCAGCTCGATCGCGAGCTGAAATCCCGCGACCGTAAACAGAAGAGCCGCCCGCTCGGCGTCGTTTTGATGGCCGCCGTCGTTATTGTTGCCCTCGTCGGCGGTATCTGGTTCTTGGCCACGCGCTCGCCGGAGGAAGAAGAGATTCAGGCCTCGGAAACCTCCGCCGCCGATACCCCCACTGAAGCCCCTACCGCCGAAGCATTGAGCGGCAAGCGTGCTAAGCCGCTCGGTGAGACCGTCACCTGCGAGTACAACGAGACTGGCGACGCTTCCCGCGATGTCCCTACTCCGCAAGGAAAGAACATTCCTGCCAAGGGTGAGGTGACCGTCAATTTCGCCACCAAGCAAGGCGATATTGAGATGACTCTCGATCGCTCACTTGCTCCGTGTACCGTCAACGCAATCACGGACATGATTTCCGCGAAGTACTACGACGACACCGTGTGCCACCGCATGACGGAGGGCACCCTCTCCGTCCTGCAGTGCGGTGATCCGACCGGCAAGGGTTCTGGTGGACCGGGCTTCCAGTTTGCCAATGAGTACCCCACCGATGAGGCTGACGACGCCGCTAAGGCACAGCCTGCTCTGTACCCGAAGGGTTCCATCGCCATGGCTAATGCCGGCGAAGACACCAATGGTTCCCAGTTCTTCATTAACTATAAGGACTCGCAGCTTCCGCCCTCCTACACCTATTTTGGCGACCTGACGGAGAAGGGACAGAAGACCATCGACGCCATCGCTGCCAAGGGCGTCAAGGATAGGCAGTCCGACGGCGCTCCCGCTGAGGAAGTTCGCATCACCAAGGCAACCGTCGAGAGCTAAGTTTTACCCCCTTTACGGTGGCCGGCCCCGCTCGCATTCAGCGAGCGGGGCCTTTCCCATTCCAACCGCCCCTCCCCACCTGGATTAAGAATTTCTTAGCCTTGAGCTGTTCATTTGGCAAACTATTACCCACGTCCACAACCTGCACCGGACCAAACCCCAGCTCACATGCCGCGGACAGCCGCCACACAGATTCATCAATTGATTGTCAGATCCCTTGCAAAACCCGCAATGCCTCAGTAGCATCTGTGAGGTCTTTGAAATTCCCGAGATGTATAAGGAACGAGAATGAAGCTCTTCTCCCGTAAGGCCCTTGTCGCTGCCGCTACCACCGCTGCCGTTTCCCTGTCCGGCGTGACCGTTGCTAACGCTGAGACCACCACTCCGGAGGCCACCGCCACCGCTACGGCTACCACCACCCCGGCAGCTCCGTCCACCACCAAGCCGGCCGCCGAGACCACCACGACCCCGAGCAAGACCGACGAGGACTCTTCTTCCTCCTCCGACGACTCCGAGGGTTCCTCCATCTCCGACATGGACCCGAAGGAAATCCGCGACTGGATCGCCGTCTTCACCGCCGTCATTGGCGCTCTGGGCACCGCTTTCGCTTTCTACAACAAGTACTTCGCACCTAACGCTAAGTAAGTCGGACGATCTCCGATCACCTTCGATTCAGTTTAGGACACACAACTATGAAGTTCTTCTCCCGTAAGTCCATCGTTGCTGCTGCTACTGCTGCAACTATCGCCTTCTCCGGCACCGCAGTTGCTTCTGCAGCTCCGGTTGAGGATGACGGCTCCTCCAAGGCTTTCTTCGCTCTCTCTTCTGACGATGAGGGCAACATCAGCCCGAAGGAGATCCGCGAGTGGATCAAGGTCTTCACCTCCATCATCGATGCGATGGATGACGCTATGCGTCTCGCTGACCAGTTCGCTGGCAAGTAAGCCACAAACTCGCCACTCTCCCCTTGTGTATTATGCACGAGGGGAGATTTTTCGTTTTCCGGTTCGCAGCACCTCTTCTAGGTGGCGCCTCTTCAAAGGGCTAAGACTTAATTGCCATCCCTTTGTGAATCTTCCTCCACTTCCTGAATTCGCTCGGCACCGAGCACATCCTTAAACACGGAGGCGTCAACAAGCTGGCCACGGCGAATGACAGAAATCTGACCAGTTGGTTCCAAGATCATTAGCTGCACGTCGGTGCGCCGACCAAGGCCCGCCTTGCGCACAGCGGAATTGATATCCCTTTCGGTGATGTGCGCAAAGCTCATATTGTCTTCCTGCAGCTGCCCCTTATAGACCAGCAATACCGGCTTGCGGTCAATAAACCGTGACCACGTCACCAATTGGCGGAATGTGCCGAAGGCGGCCTCCAAAAGCATGAGGGTAAACAGGCCAATGATGCCGGCGGCGAGGGTCGGCGGGTTGCCTACAATCACGCGGCCTGAAACCGCGCCGAACATAATGATGATGACGGCATCGGAAGCGGTGATGGACGTCAAAACGCGGCTGCCAAAGAGCTTGACCAAGACCATAAAGGCCAAATAAATACCCAGCGTCGCGAGCATCACCAGTGGGATTCGGTGAGGCTCGATACCTAGCTGGTACATTGCCTCGCGTCCAAACAGCCTCAGTGTATCCACAGCTTTCCACCATACCTTCCACATGAGAAAAGCCCGCACGATAGTGCGGGCTTGTGCATCAGTACAGACTAGATGTTGAACTGCTTGCGCAGCTGCTCAATCAGCTGCTGCACCGGTGCTGGGAGCGCAGCAACCGGCATGTTGATGGCACCAATCACAGCGGCAATGGCGGCAGCGATAGCGGCGGTGATACCCACACCCAAGCCGATGGAGGAAGCTGCATCCTTGGCGGAACCAGTATCCTTCGGGTCCTTCGCGTCGTCGTCACCGTCGAGGGAAATCGGAAGGGCGGCTTCAGTGCCAGCATCGGTAGTAATGAGCAGCTTCTGCTCGCCCTTTAGGCCCTCCGGGATGGTGAGCTTGACGGTTGCGCGGCCACGCTCGCCGAACTGCTCGTCACCGGGCTGTGCTGCGTTGTCAATGTCTGCCTCGGCCTTAGCGTCACCCAGAGCAACGGTGACCTTCTTAGCCTGTGGCTCTTCTGCGTTGGAGTAGTTCAGAGAGGAAAGCTCGACTGTGATCTCCTCCCCCGGCTTCAGGTCACCAGACACGTGGGCACCAATCTGGCCCTGGCCGGTGCGGACCTTGGACTCGCCGGAAGCGATGTAGTCAATCATCGCCTGGGTGTCCATGTAGCCAACGTCATTGCGGTTCTTGATGGAACCGGGCTCAAAGAAGCCATCGCCGCCGGCCTCCGTCTCGCTGGAGGCAAGGAAGGAGGACAGAGCAATGCTGTAGTTCTTCTCCGGGTCAATCGGTTCACCGTTAATGGTGACAGACTTAACGCGCTTGCCCTGCTCAGCCTTCTGGTCGTAGACAACGGTGACGTTGTTGGACAGGCCCAGAGCCAGGCGCGGGCGGGACTGGCCAGGCTTCCACTGGTTCTCCAACGCGGTAATGAAGTCTGCGCCGCTAACCTCCGCGGTGATCACGTAATTACCGAATGGCTGAACGGCAAAGATGTCCTGGTAGGAAACATCACCTTGCTTGAGGTCGGCGCGCACACCGCCTGCGTTCATAACACCGATTTCGATGTCCTTGTCCGTCTGCTTAGATAGAGCAAAGCGCTGGCCATCGGCAATAAAGTTGTTGAGGGTCGACTCCACACCGCGGTTGGTACCGGTGTCCTTGCCCTCATCAGAACCGCGGTACATGGCCTTCTCGGTGGTACCAGCAGTCTTGGCACCCTCAATCTCCGCTACCTTCTTTGCTTCCTCGACGATCTTAGCCACCTCGGGGTCGTCTTCGAGGCCCTGCAGCTGGGCGAAGACCTCTGCGTTGGCCACGTCGTACTGCTTGAGATCAATCTTGGTGATTTTCTTCTCGGCTTTGTCGAAGGTGATGTCGGCGTCGTTAAGCACCTTGCCGTACTCGTAGCCCTGTGCCCAGTACAGCGGCATTGCCCCCTCACGAGCAACCTCGCCCTGGGTCTTAACGTGAGTATCACCGCCAAAGAGGATATCCACATCCTTGCTGAAGCCCTCCGCGTACTGCTGAGCGTCCTCGTGCATGAGCGCCACAACGACGTCAGCCTTGCCGGATTCCTTCAGTCGGCTGGCTTCCTTATTGGTGGCCTCGACCGGGTCGGAGAACTCGACGCCCGGGATGGACGCAGCGGACACCTTGTACTTGGTGTTCTCGGTGACGGTACCAACGAAGCCCACCTTCACGCCGTCTACCTCCTTGACGAAGGAAGCATCGAGCAGGGGCTTGCCATCTTTGGTGACGTTGGCGCCCAGGATCGGGAAGTTGGACTGGTCCTTGATACGGCCCATCAGGTCATCGGTGCCCTTGTCGAACTCGTGGTTGCCCACGGCCGTGACATCGAGATTCATAGCATTGAGGGCCTCGTTGGTGTACTTGTCCTCAGAAATCGCAGACACAAAAGCGGAACCACCAACGTTATCACCGGAGGAGGTCAAGGCGTACTCCTGGTCCTTGTTGACGGCCTTGATGAGCGCAGCCATGCGAGCAGCGCCCATCTCGGAGTAGCCAACCAGTTCCTCGGATTCCTTGTCAAAGTTTTCGGCCAGCTCAAGGTGGCCGTGGAAGTCGGTGAAGTTGGTGACGGAAATGGTCACCTGGTCGGCCTCAGCGGCGAAGGCAGGCGCGCCGGAGACGGCAACGGCGGTGACGGTGGTGGCGGCCAGAAGCTGGCCAAAGCGACGGAAGTTCACGTGGATCTCCTGGGTATGAGAGAAATCTTGTCCACGTGTTTATAACGCATCCATCACGATTGCGCAGCGCTTGCTGACGTCACGACCAGCGCGTTCACCAAACATCTCCCCTAGTTTCACCCAGGCGCAACCTCCCGTTCAGCCACACACCCCCAGTTGAGGGGTGATGCCTTAAGCCGTGACGCGATAGACGTCGAAGACGCCCTCGGTGTTACGCAGGGTTGTCATCAACTGCCCCAGCTGCTTGGTGTCAGAAACCGAGAAGGTGAAGCGCACAGTCGCAATGTGGTCATCGCCGCGATTGGAGGTCATCGACAATACGTTGAGGCTCTGATCGCTAAAAATCCGGGTGAGCTCAAAGAGCAGACCTTGACGGTCAATGGCCTCCAGTTGCAGCGTTGCGGAGAAGGCACCGGAAGACTTCGGCCCGCCAGCCCACTCCACCTGCATCATGCGCTCGGGTTCCGACTTGAGCTTTTCAGCATTGGTGCAGTCAGCTCGGTGCACGGACACGCCGCCGCCGCGGGTCACGAAGCCAAAGATGGCGTCACCAGGCACAGGCTGGCAGCACTTCGCCAGCTTGGCCATGACGTCCGGGCTGCCCTCCACCAAAATTCCGGTGCCGGATGCGGAATCCTTCGTGTGCTGAGCGCGGGAATTCTCCAGCTCGCTGAGCGGAGTACGAGAAGCCAAGGCATCGACTGCATCGTCCCTATCTCCGAAGAGCGCCATGAGTTGGTTGGCAACATGCTGAGCTGAGACATGGCCCGCGCCGATGGCGGTATAGAGCGCATCCACATCCGGGTAGTGCAACTGCTCGGCTACCTGCTTCATCGAACTAGCGGTAAACAGCCGGTGCATGGGCAAGCCGCCACGCTGGACCTCGGCGGCCAAGGCATCCCGCCCAGCTTCGAGGTGCTCTTCACGGCGCTCCTTGGCAAACCACTGCCGCACCTTCGTCTTAGCCCGTGGCGAGACCAAGAACTCCTGCCAATCCCGCGAGGGACCCGCATTCGGATCCTTGGAGGTGAAAATCTCAACTTTATCGCCGGATTTCAGCTCCGATTCCAATGCCACGAGCTTGCCGTTGACCTTGGCACCAATGCACCTATGGCCTACCTCAGTATGCACCGCATAGGCGAAATCCACGGGGGTGGAACCAGCGGGCAAATTGATCACGTCACCCTTCGGGGTAAACGCAAAAATTTGCTTGGCGGTCAGGTCATAACGCAGAGAGTCCAGGAACTCGTTGGGATCGGCGGCTTCCTTCTGCCAATCCAAAAGCTGGCGCATCCACGCCATCTGATCCACTTCTTCTTGGTGGCCGGAATTCCTGCCCTTGGTCTCCTTATAACGCCAGTGTGCCGCAACGCCAAACTCGGCGTTGTAATGCATCTCGTGCGTGCGCACCTGCACCTCAAGGGTGGAGCCGCCGTCCGCAATAACGGTGGTATGCAGCGACTGGTAGACGCCGAAGCGTGGCGAGGAGATGTAATCCTTGAAGCGCCCCGGAAGAGCCTGGTACAACGAGTGCACCACGCCGATGGCGGCGTAACAGGAGTTGATGTCGTCGACGAGGATGCGGATTCCGACGAGATCAAAGATCTCCGCAAAGTCACGCCCACGAACGATCATCTTCTGATAAATCGACCAGTAGTGCTTCGGGCGTCCCATCACCTCGGCTTGAATACCGTTTGCCTTGAGGGCTTGGCTTACCTGGGCCTTGATTTCCTTGAGCGCTTTATCGCGTGAGGGAGCGCGGTCCGCCACCATGCGCACGATCTCGTCGTACTTCTTGGGATACAGAATCGCGAAGGCAAGATCTTCGAGTTCCCACTTAACGCTTGCCATACCCAAGCGGTGAGCAAGCGGCGCAATGACGTCAAGGGTTTGCCGTGCCTTCTTCGCCTGCTTCTCCGGCGGGAGGAAGCGCATGGTTCGCATGTTGTGCAGGCGATCGCACACCTTGATGACGAGCACGCGGGGGTCGGTGGCCATGGCCACGATCATCTTGCGGATTGTCTCTGCTTCGGCGGCGGCGCCGAGGGCGACCTTGTCGAGCTTCGTGACGCCGTCGACAAGCCGGGCCACCTCCGGCCCAAAATCACGGGTGAGGTCCTCCAGCGAATAGTCAGTATCTTCCACTGTATCGTGCAGCAAGGCCGCCGCAACGGTCGTGGTGTCCATGCCAATCTCCGCCGCGATGGTTGCCACCGCAAGCGGATGCGTAATGTAAGGCTCGCCGGACTTGCGGAATACGCCCTCGTGCAGCCGCTCCGCCGTCGCATAGGCCTTGTTGAGAAGCTCCGCGTCCGCCTTCGGGTGAAACTCCCGGTGGATAGACATCAACGGGTCCAGCGCCGGATTGATCTTTACGCGACCGCCCGTCAGCGAGCGCGCCAAGCGCGCGGACATGCCGCGCACACCGCCCGGCCGCCACGCAGTCTTGTCCTGCTTTTCAGTCGTCATGTCTGCCTCCGCGAAGTAGCTTAGGCATACAACCTTAGTCCTTTGCTCCCATCTGATTGAGCACAATCAACGGGGAACCTTGCAGTCGCTCACGCCCTTGGAGTCCATTGACCTCCAGAACCACGACATTGCCCGCCACTTCCGCGCCCGCGGATTCCAGCAGCAATGCGGCTCCGTGGAGCGTGCCGCCGGTGGCGAGGACGTCGTCGACAAGCACGATGCGCTTGCCCTTAATGTCAATACCGCTATTTGGGATCTCGAGCGCTGCCGTGCCGTACTCCAGCTCATACTCCTGGGTCAAGACGGGTGGCGGAAGCTTGCCCTTCTTGCGGATGGCGAGAATTCCCACCCCCAACTTGTAGGCAACGGCGGAACCTAGAAGGAACCCGCGCGCATCGAGGCCGCCGACCAAATCGGCACCGAGCTCCTTGCAGGCCTCAGCCAAGCCATCGACCACGGCGGCGAAAGACTCCGCATCTGCCAGTACCGGGGTCAGGTCCTCAAACAGGATTCCCTCCTCCGGGAAGTCTTGGACAAGGCGGACCTTATCCTTCAAGGCTTGTGCTGCTGCGACGTAAATCTCGCTCACGACTCTTCCTTAGTTTCGGTTGCTGTTTGTGGGGTATAGCTCCAACGGTCGAGGTTCCACCCGATACCCGCAGGGCCAGTGTAGGGCACCACGCCTGTCACAGCGCGGTCAGTGATAAAGGTCCGAGGCTGCGCGGAGATGGGAATAGACGGCAATTCCTCCCACAAATCCTGCTCCAACGTGCGCAATGCCGACGCATTCTTCACGCTGGAGGCGGGAGCGGAATGCTCACGCATCGGATCTACTGCCCCAAGGTAGACGTCGATCTCCGGCAGGCCAGTCGCGGGATCCGCGGACAATTGCTCGCGGGAAACACGGTCTCCGGAGCGGTCTTCCACGGTGATTCCCGCGGGCTCGCAGGCCGCGCGCAACTGCTCAACCATTGCCTTATAGCGAGGGTTGGGAGCGAGGTAGCCTACGCCGATGGTGTAACCGGACAGACCCGACGCAGCTGCGTTGTCGACGGGGACTGTTGTTAGCGAGGCCATCTGGGCCGCAACTGGATCATCGTTGCGCACCGTGCGCACGGTGACGGCAGGAACATCCACGCCTGATTCCTTCGAGGAGGCCTGTGCCAAGCGCTGCGTATCCACGCACGCGGCGAAGGCGGCGCGTGCCCACGGCTGAGCAAAAATCCCAGCCTCCGAGAAGACCAGAGTGTCGGTCAGGCCACCCGGTATGGATTTCACGTCCACCGGATTCCCCTCAGCATTGCGGTCCAACCACGAGGGTGAAGCCGTGGGCGACTCTGCAACGCGAAGCTCGTCTGAGGCTACAAACGCTGCCGCATCCGCGCTGCTGGGCAACATGACTACTTCACGCACGGCAGGCTTGTCGCCGTAGTAGTTGTCATTCGCCGTCAGAACGATTGAGCCATCATCCTCGACGCGGTCAATCTGATATGGCCCAAAGGAAACCTGCATGTCCGGGTCAAAACGCCCCGGTTCCGTCGAAAAGCCATCGCGCCAAGCCTCCGCCACTGGTTGCAGGGTTGCCATGTCCTGAGCATGAAGCGCCGCGTTAAGCTCCTCGACGCTCATCCCCGCCCGCTTAGCCAACACGTGCGCCGGAAGAACCGTGCCGGGGCCAAACAAGTAGCGCCACCGCGACCCCGCATCGGGCGTAAACCACACGGTGAATTTCTTGCTGTGGGGCACGCAGTCCACTTCGCTGACCTCTTCCATCAGCGGAAGGTGGGAGCCAAAGGCCTCACTCAGCTGGCCAGCGGTGTAGGCCAAGAGGTAATCGTCACAGGTCACTGCTTCACCGTCGGCGAAGCGAGCCTGCTCCGTCAGCGTGAAGTCCACGTGTGCCCCGGCCTCTTCGCCGTCGGGAGCAAAATACTCCGCGTGGGCAAGATCTGAGTTGGGCACCATCTGCCCGGCTGGGCCCGGTACATACAGCGCAGGATAGACGCGGCTTGCTACCTGGGCAGCCCCGACGGCATCGCCCCACTCGGAAGCTGCGTTACTAGTGGCAAGGGGGGAATCGCTCAGCACCGCGAAACGGGGCTCCGGGGCGTCCTTGCCGGCGCCGTCCTCATGAGAACCACACGCTGTCACGGTGAGGGCTAGGGCCAGCAGTGCCGCGACTGGAGATGTACGCACGGCTTAACGCCCGGGGCGCCAAGACGCCCCACCGGACTCGTCAGTGCGTGCCTCGGGCTCAGAATGCGAAGCCGCGGATGGGGAAACGACGGTGCGCGTAGCCTTCGTCTCCTCATCGCCTTCGCCAGCCTCCTTAGGCTCACCCTCCGCACGGTAGGCGGCAACCACGGCGTTGTGCTTCTTCACGCTCTTTCGCTGGTTCGACAATGTCACCAAAAGCGTCGTAGCGAGGAAGATAGAGGAGAAAACACCCTCGATAACGCCAATGAACTGCACAAGAGCAAGATCGCGCAGCGTACCGATACCCATCAGCCATACGGCGACAACGAACAGCGCGATGATCGGCAGGGCCGAAATAATAGACGTGGAGATCGAACGCATCACCGTCTGGTTAATGGCCAAGTTGGTGAGCTCCCCATAGGTCTTCTTGCGCTGGCCTTCCAATCCCGTCGTATTTTCGTCTACCTTGTCAAAGACAATGACGGAGTCGTAGAGGGAGAAGGTCAGCACTGTCAGCAGACCAATGATGACTGCCGGGGACACCTCGATGCCAAAGAGCGCATAGATACCGGCGATGAACACACCGTCAAAAATGAGGGCAAGAATAGCGGCAAAGGCCATGTCCCGCTGCAGGCGGACCGCAACGTAAATGGTGGCCAGCACAAGGAATACGGCCATCGCGATGACCATGCGCTTGGTGATCGTCGAGCCCCACGATTCCGACACCGTCGAAGAACCGATCGCATCCGGGCTCGGCTTACCGTTGTCATCCTTGACCTGATACTTCTCAAAGATGGCTTGGCGGGCCTGATTAACCTCATCCTGGCTCAGACGCTCAGAGGTGATTTCCAGCGTCTCCGAGGAACCCGCGCCCACGATCTGCACCAGCTCTGGGGTAACGCCGGTGGCCTCCGTAAAGGTTTCCTCTACCTGCTCGGTGGACAGATCCGCCGCTGGCATGTTGAGCTTCGTGCCTCCCTCAAAGTCCAGAGACAGATTGAAGCCACGAAGTGCAATAGCCAAGATGGAGGCGATGAGCAGAACACCGGCGATGGTGTACCAGGTCTTAGCCCGACCTACGAAGTCAAATCCACTGCCGTCCACGTAGAGACGGTCAAAGCGAGAAATCTTGCGGTTAGTAGTTTCGACAGCCATGATTACTTCTCCTCATCCGTGGCAGTAGCGACGGGTTTCTTGGCCGGTTTGGCATAAAAGCCGCGTTCGCGGCGCTCCTCCACGAGGTTGTAGATGCCGCCAAGACCGTTCATCGACGGTTTGGCAAAAGTTGGGCGGCTGCCGAGGAGCTGCATCAGCGGCGCCATGATCAGGAAGGAAACGATGAGATCGAAGATTGTGGTCAAGCCCATGGTGAAGGCAAAGCCCTTGACGGCGCCAATAGAGAGGAAGTACACCACGACGGAGCCGATAAGCGTCACGGCCTTACCCGTGACAATCGTTGCTCGCGAGCGCTCCCAACCCGTGCGGGTGGCGGACCGGAATGTGCGCCCGCCCAAGATCTCATCCTTCATACGTTCGTAGTAGACAACGAAGGAGTCGGCCGTGGCACCGATACCAATGATCAAGCCCGCCATGCCAGAAAGATCAAGCGAGTAACCGATCCACCGACCCAGCAGAACCAGGGCACCATAGAGCATGACGCAGGTGGTGACGAGAACCAACAGGGCCACCGCAGACAGCGCACGGAAATAGTAGATGGAGTACAGCGAAACCAGAATCAGGCCGACGATGCCGGCGATGAGTGCTGCCTCAAGGGCGGCCTTGCCCAGCGACGGCGGCACGGTCTCCACCGTTCCGCCCGGCTCGCCATTGGAGCCGGTAAAGGACAGCGGCAGTGCACCATAACGCAGGTTATTGGCCAGGTTCTGTGCTTCCTCCTGAGAGAAATCACCAGTGATAGAGGTAGCGGCACCGACCGGGGTCGCGCCCTGGATTACCGGTGCGGAAATCACGGCGGAGTCAAGGGTGATGGCCACCTGCTTTTGCAGGTACTCCTGAGTCAAGGTGGACCACGTCTGCGAGCCATTGGGACCATCGCCGGTCTTGAAGGCGAAGCTGATCTCCATCTGGCCGGTCTGGGAATTCAGGCCGCCCTGAATCGGAGCGTTGCTATCAATCTCGTTACCAGTCAGACGGGTTCCGTTCGGATCCTCAATGCCGTTCAGAAGCGGAGCTGGCTTGAGCAGGTAGGGCTGCTGATTAGAGTAATCGCAGGCCACCAATGGCTTTGCCGGGTCATCGGTTCCAGCCAATGGGTCGGATTCCGCGTCACACGTCATCAAACCCAGTGCTGCCGTTTGCTGCGTGGGGTCCTCAGACTGGCGGTCCTTAAGCAGAACCTCAGTAACCTTATCGCGGCGCTCAGATTCCTCGAGAGAGTTCGCCGGGGCCGGAAGCGGCTTCTCGCTCACAGTAGGAGCCGGAGACTTCTTATCGTCCTTCTTCTCCCCGCCTTGGGCGGCTGCATCTGCGTTCTGGTTGAGTGCATCGTGGATGGAGGCCAGGGCCTTATTGGCCTGCTCTGGCGTCTCGACTCCGTACTTGACCCAGCGGTTAGCCATATCCGTCATGGACTTCTCAAGCTTGTCCAAATCCGGCATGGGCTGCTCGCCCACCGGTCGGAACAGCAGCTGAGAGGTTTGGCCCACTGCCTGCGCCTGGGAAGCATCTTCGCCCGGAACAGTAATAACCAAGCTCGATCCACTGATGACGACCTCAGAGCCGGAAACACCCATGCCGTTCACACGCTGCTCGAGGATGGTGCGCGCCTGCTGCAGCTGCTCCTGGGTTGGGTCCTCACCCTGCGGAACCAGGGTTACGCGAGTACCACCCTGCAGATCAATGCCGAGCTTTGGGGTTGGTGACTTATCACCGGTCAGAAATATCAGTGCGTAAATCACGATGACAATGAGCGCAAACAGCGCTATCGCGCGCTTAGGCCATTGCCGTTGACGGCTGCTAACGCCACCACGTTTCGAAGCGGACACAAAGTTCTCCTGTGTTGTGTGGAACAGGGCTAAAAATCATAGGTCATGGTAGCTATCTCCACGACGCGATTGAGCGCCATGACGCCACCATGACTAGAGCACAGTCCACCATCGTACGTCATGGACCGCGGTTTTCCTTAACAGGCTTAAGGTGAGGCGCCCGCATGTGACGAGCGCAACTTGAATTAGAGCTTCGGGAAGCGTTCGTCGTTGTCGCCCTCCGCCTCAGCCGGCGCATCGTTGACCGTGCCAGCCTGCTCAGCAGTTCGCACGATAGCCATCGTGTCGAAGGTAATCACGGTGCCGTCTTTAACGCGCAAATCAACCTGCTGCTTACCGGCTTCCACCACGGTGCCGTGCAGGCCGCCGGCGGTAATCACCTCTTGGCCAGGCTTCAAGGAGGACTGCAATTCTTGCATCTGCGCCTGGCGCTTGCGCTGAGCGCGCATTGACATAAAGCTCGGCAAGATAACGAGAATTGCGAGTACGAGGAGTAGAAGAATCTGGGTTCCGTTCATAAGTGGCCAGTGTGCCAGACCTCCCCGTCTCCGGGCCAATTAGAAGAGGGTCCCGCCCACCGTTCCCTCGGGTGCCTCAAGGCCTAGGTGGTGCCATGCCGTCGCAGTCGCAACACGACCTCTGCCCGTTCGCGAGATCATCCCCGCGCGCACGAGGTAGGGCTCGCACACCTCCTCCACTGTCGACGGCTCCTCGCCCACCGCGATGGCCAGAGTATTGACACCCACGGGGCCACCGCCGTGCCCTTTAATGAGAGCCTCGAGTACCGCACGGTCAAGGCGGTCCAGCCCACGTTCGTCCACGTCAAAAACCCGCAGCGCTGCTTGTGCTGCGCCAACGTTGATGTGACCATCCCCATTGACCTCGGCGTAGTCACGGACCCGGCGCAGGAGGCGGTTGGCAATTCGCGGAGTTCCGCGCGACCGAGATCCAATCTCCACCGCAGCATCTTGGTCAATGTCAACCTCCAAGATTCGCGCTGCGCGGGTGATGACCTGGGTGAGGTCCTCGGTATCGTAGTACTCCATTTGCGCGGTGAACCCGAAGCGATCACGCAACGGCCCGGTCAGCATTCCGGCGCGAGTAGTCGCCCCCACCAGGGTAAAAGGCGGAATTTCCAACGGGATAGAGGTAGCCCCCGGGCCCTTGCCCACGATGACGTCAATGCGGAAATCCTCCATCGCCATGTAGAGCATTTCCTCAGCCGGGCGGGCGATGCGGTGAATCTCGTCGATGAAGAGCACATCGCCCTCCATCAAATTCGACAACATCGCTGCCAGGTCACCTGCCCGTTCCAGAGCTGGCCCCGAAGTCATGCGAAGCGAGCTTCCCAGCTCTTGGGCGATGATCATCGCCATCGTCGTCTTACCCAGTCCGGGAGGGCCGGATAGCAACACGTGATCTGGCGTTACGCCGCGATTTTTCGCTCCAGTAAGCACAAGGGATAGCTGCTCGCGCACCTTAGGCTGGCCAATGAACTCGCCGAGCGACTTCGGACGCAACGAGCGCTCAATATCGTGCTCGCCCTGTTGCTCGGTGGCATCCATATCCTGGTTGCGTTGGAGTGGAGAGTTAAGCTCCACCCCGTCCGGCAGTGAGAATTCTGTGCGTTCTACGTCTGACATGTCACCCACTCTCCCCTATTTCTTGGACCCCAGCGTGCTGAGTGCTGCGCGCAGCACCACTGGTGTCGCCGCCTCAGGTTTTTCGGCCACAACTGATTCCACCACAGGGCGAGCCACCTTGTCCGTAAAGCCCAACCCGACGAGCGCCTCAACAACATCCTCAACAACCGGTCCGGACGCGGTCTGCGCAGAAACCGAAGAATCTCCGCCATCCACCGAAGCAAAAGCTTGAACCTTGTCCTTGAGCTCAAGAATCAATCGTTGTGCAACTCGTTTGCCCACGCCCGGAATCTTTTGCAGGCGTGCTGTCTCCTCCCCCGCAATCGCCTGAGCCAAATCGCCGGCGCTCATCACCGACAGGGCAGCCAGGGCCAGTTTTGGCCCCAACCCAGAGACCGTCTGGAGCACGTGGAACATGTCGCGGTCATCGTGGCTCGTGAAGCCGTACAGCGTCATCGAGTCTTCCTTCACCACGAGCGTAGTCATAACCCTGGCCTCTTCACCGCGCTGGAGCGTCCCCAACGTGGCCGGGGTGGCAAGGACCTTATAGCCCACGCCGGCACATTCGAGCACGGCGTGATCAAGCTGGATGTCGAGGACTGTTCCGCGCAGAGATGCAATCATTAAATAAAAATTCCTTGGTTCGAAGGGATATGCCAGTTAGCTTAAGAGGTTGACTTTGCCGCGCGAGAGACAGACGCGGTACGCGGTGAAGAACCCCGTACCCCGCTTGTTCGTGCGCCCGCCCCTATGCCGGCGCTCGCGTCACCGCCGCTCATCCAGGCCAGCGCTGGAGCACGCCAGCAGTGACAGACCGCAAGGGCCAAAGCATCCGCCGCATCAGCCGGCTTGGGGGCCTCACTCAGCCCCAAGATACGTGTAATCATGGCCGTCATCTGCTTCTTGTCAGCGCGCCCATTTCCTGAAATCGCCTTCTTCACCTCGGAGGGCGTGTACATGTGCACAGGAATGTCGCGCTCTGCTGCCGCGAGCACCAAGACCCCGACGGCATGAGCGGTCTGCATGACGGTTGACACTTGGCCGCGTTCGAATACGCGCTCGAGCGCCACGACATGCGGCTGGTAGTCATCCATCCATTCCCTCACCGCCACAGATAGCCGCTTCAGGCGTTCCCCCAACTCTTTGTCACTGGGGGTGCGCACGACACCTACTGAGATGGGAATAACCGCGCGCCCACGTCCTGCTTGGACAACGGACAGGCCGCAGCGCGTCAATCCAGGATCAATACCCATGACGCGCAGCCCTTCCAAATTCACGGCCGCCTCCTCGCCCTACTGATGAACTCACTTGCCTGGGGCATAGTGTACACACATGTGTTCTAGCGCAATCAGCGCCCTGCGAACGATGCCTGCCAAATCAGTCAGGCCCATCCCATCTGTTTCCTCTTCATCACCGCGGGTAGAGTGGCGCGCATGTCTCAACAACCAAATGACTATTCAGGCTTTATCCGATCCCGTCATTCCCCGCGGGCGTTCCTGCCGGATCCCATCCCCACTGATGTCATCGAGCAGGTGCTTATCGATGCCCAATCCGCGCCTTCCAATTCCAACACTCAACCGTGGAACGTACACCTCGTGGGCGGCGCTGCTTTGAAAGAATTAAGCGCCGCGCTGATCGCGGAGTTCGATAAGAACGGAATTAATCCAGACTTCACGATTGACTATGGTCAGGGAGTCCACCCGCAACGCTCGCAGCAGCTCGCCGCCAAGATGTACGGGCTGCTCGGCATTGCGCGCGAGGATAAAGAGGCGCGCACGGAGTTCATCCGCGAAAACCTTCGTTTCTTCGGAGCCCCGCACGCGGCGCTGCTTTTCATTCCACCGCTGGGTGATCGCATTCGCGCTGCCTTCGATCAAGGCACCTATGCTGAGAACTTTTTGCTCTCGCTGCAGGCACACGGCTACCACGGTGTTCCACAGGGCATGATTTCACTCCTCGCGCCCACGGTCCGTGAATTCCTCGGGGTGGACGAGGAGTACAAGCTCGTCACCGCTCTCACCTTCGGCGTGGCCGATGAATCCAGCCCTGTGTTCAAGACTGCCCCGGGGCGCGCGCCGTTATCAGAGACGGTGACGGTACATGGCCTGGAAGGCCTTAAGTTCAGCTAGAAGCCCTTAGTCCTCGTCGAGCTCGGCGAGAACCTCATCGCTGAGGTCCATGTTGGTGTAGACGTTCTGGACATCGTCCGAATCCTCAAGCGCATCGATGAGGCGGAAGATCTTGCGGGCATCATTTGCCTGCAGCGGAACCTCAACGGACGCGCGGAAATCGGTGTCGGTGTCATCAACTTCGATGTCAGCAGCAACAAGGGCCTCGCGCACGGCCGGAACATCACCCGGTGCACAGGTGATCTCGAACTTCTCGCCGTTATCGTTGACCTCCTCGGCGCCAGCTTCCAGCACAGCAAGCAGGATGTCATCTTCGCTAAGCTCACCCTTCTCCACCATGACCAATCCGGTGCGGGAGAACATGTACGCAACGGAACCGGACTCGCCGAGGTTGCCGCCGTTCTTAGACATCGCAGTACGAACGTCGGTGGCTGCGCGGTTGCGGTTATCCGTCAGGCACTCGATGAGCATGGCCACGCCGTTGGGGCCGTAGCCCTCGTACATGATGGTCTCCCAATCTGCGCCGCCGGCCTCTTCGCCGGAGCCGCGCTTGCGGGCACGCTCAATGTTGTCGTTCGGAACGGAGGCCTTCTTGGCCTTCTTAATCATGTCATCGAGGGTGGGATTCGCCGCCGGGTCGCCGCCGCCGGTGCGGGCCGCTACCTCGATATTCTTAATCAGCTTGGCAAATTCCTTGCCGCGCTTGGCATCGTTGGCAGCCTTCTTGTGCTTAGTCGTTGCCCATTTGGAGTGGCCTGACATGTCATCCCTTTCGATATGGCTGTGCAATAAATTGCTAGAAACTGGTGCAATTATACGGCCTCACGCCACGTACCTCCGCACAGGGGTACGCGTGGAAGCCTCATTCGTAACTGTCGGTTCGCTGTAGCATCACACATTTTGCCAATTGCCGTTGGCGCTGGTGCCTTCGCTTTCAGGATGCATGGTCCGTGTCAGCCCCTCCTGCATGGCCACCGCGAGTAGCTCCCCGCGTTGGTTGTATATCTTGCCCTGCGCAAGGCCAGTCCCGGTCTGCGCTGAGGGACTCGACTGCGAGTACAACATCCATTCATCGACCCGGACCGGACGCAAGAACCACAATGAATGATCCAAGCTGGCTAGTTGGATCCTCTCCCCTTGGTGCGGGAGCAGCGCTGAGCGAATCAACGTCATGTCGGACATGTAGAGCAGCGCCGCTTGATGGAAGGACGGATCGGGGGCGTCGGCAAGCAAGGCACCCGTATTACGGAACCAGATATTTCGAAACCCAGCGCCCGTGGTTTCCGCGGCGACGGCATCGCGGGATGCGTCGGGGACCAGCCTCACGTCCCAGTCTTCCCACTCCTTCAAGATGATCCGGGTGGAGTACGGGGATTCTGTAATGCTCTCCGGTGGCGGCACCTGCGGCATGTCTGCCTGATGTTCCGGTCCAACATCGCCTGACGCGTGGAAACCAGCGCTGAGCATGAAAATCATGCGGTCCTTTTGGTAGACGCGCACGTGGCGATGCGCAAAAGAGCGGCCATCCCGTATCCGCTCCACGCGGATGGTTGTGGGCGCACTGGAGTCACCAGGCCCCACGAAGTAGCAGTGCATGGAGTGCGCCAACTTGTCATCAACGGTGAGCTGCGCCGCCCGAAGCGCTTGCGCCATGGTTTGTCCCCCAAAGGTGCGAGCGATGAGCGAGGGAACCGCGGGGCCGCGAAATTCGTCATCGCCAATCCGCTCGATATCGACTGCCTGAGCCACCGATGCCATCTTTACTCCAATTCCATCGCCGTTATGGCGCCCGCCACACTCACTCCGACCATCCTACTCACGAGCTGATCTGCCCCTGGAAGTTACGTACTATATTCCGCATGACTTCAACCACTCCGCACAGCGTGCACCGCGTGGCTGCCTACCTAGAAATGTTCACGTGGGGTCTGCTGATCCTCTCCATGATCCTCAAGTACTCAGGCACCACCGAAGCGCTCACACCGATTGCAGGTGGCATCCACGGCTTCGGCTTCCTCTGCTTCCTGCTCATGACGGCCCTGGTGTGGATCAACAACCGCTGGCCTGTGGGGGTTGGAATCCTGGGCCTGGTAGTGACCGTCATCCCCTTCGCGGCGCTGCCCTTTGCGGTCTGGGTATCTCGGCGCGGACTCGTTGATGGGCCGTGGCGCTTTGCCGACGACGCACAGCCACACGGCTTCTTCGATTCGGTTTTGGCACAGGCCATCCGCCACCCGGTGCGCAGCGCGCTCATCGCGCTACTCGTCGTCGCCGTAGTGTTTAGTATCCTGCTCATGTTGGGACCACCCGTTGACGTAGAGTCCGCCATTGAAAATAATCGCTAAAACTCCAAGCATTTGGGCAGGCTGGGTCCTGGCGCGCCTTCTCCTCGTTTACATGCTCGTCAACGACACGGACCCGCTCGGAGACGTTCGGTATTACCTCGAGGGCGTCTTTGGCGATAATCCTCAAGACATGACGGAGTATCCGCAGGTCGGAACCTGGCCCAGCGTCCTGCTCGCGTGGCTTACTGGCTACGACTTTGAGCGCTATGCTATCGGCTTTACAGCCATGGTGTTGCTTGCCGACGCCACCTTCCTCGCCCTCCTCCTGCGCCATCACCGCGACAACCCCGCAGCGTATAGCGCCGGATGGTTTTGGGTGTTTTTCGGCACCGCGGCAGGCCACGTTTTCGCGTGGCGGCTGGACCTCTATCCCGCCTTGCTCGTCGCCGGTGCGGGCGCACTTCTGGCCACCCGCCCGCGTCTTGCCTCGGCTTTGTTGGCCTGGGCCACCGCAGCCAAGCTGTGGCCCGGGGTCCTCGCTGCCGGGCTCGTCGGACGCGCAACCTCTCGTGGTACTTGGCAGCGGCTGGCCGCTTTTTTCGGAAGCCTCGCCGCCCTCTGCCTCGGCGTAGCTGCGATAGCCGGTGTGGATAGGTTGCTCTCTCCTCTGACGTATCAAGGTCAGCGCGGCCTCCAGATTGAATCTCTGGCCGCCACCTGGTTCGTCTACCAAGCCCATCACCAGCCTGGGGTGTGGACGATGGAATACGCGGCGTCGAAAAGCTTTGAGATCTCCGGGCCTGGTGTCGATACGGCGATTACTGTGAGCACCATCGCGATGGGCGCCGCACTCCTCTGGATCATTGCAGTAGCGCTCGTTCACTTTCTGCGCGGCGGCTGGAGCTCACGCTCCACACTTGTCTTCTTCATCGCGGCAATCCTGCTGCTCATGGCAACGAATAAGGTCTTTTCTCCGCAATATATCGTGTGGCTTGGGCCGATTCTGGCAGTGGCGCTCCGCTCCCCCGTCCCCGTGGAGTCTGCTTCCTACCGAAACAAGGCCGCTAGTATCGCTGGGGTGCGCGCCATCATGGCAGTACTCGCCGTGGGAACAGCAGCCCTGGGAACCGTCATCTACCCCTATGGCTATGACTACATCTGGTTCTTTGTGGGCGAAAACCTCAACCCGGTGTACGCACTCGTGTTGCGCAACCTCCTCATCCTGGCGATGACCGCTTTTGCTCTGTACTGGTACTCCCTCGAATTCCGCGTGGCGCGGGCTCAACAGTCCCAGGTGGATCACACCTCAATCTGACTCAGCTCGAAATACTCCGGCAGCTTCGCCGTGCCTCCCAAGCGCAGCAGCTTGACGGCCGGGCGCAGGCGCAGCGCGCGGGTATCGCTGACAGCCTCGTTGTAGAAGCGGTGAGCTAAGTGGATGCGTCCTTCGGCGTCGGCAAGCACGGCTGGGCGCGCCTCAAAGCGCTGCGCGATGGCCGCCGATAGCTCACGCTCCCGGGTGGCCCGTTCATCGAAACTCCCCTGCGCAAGCTCCGTCGCCTCTGCGCGCGCCGCAATGCCCTCGAGCTCGGGAGCTAGCGCGCTGACCACCGCCGCGCGGCGATCCAGCGTGGCCTCAAGCTGAGCCAGGGCCGCGTCTGTGCGGATATGGAGGGAGTTCAGCCGCTGCGCCGTATAGAGCGCCCACATCCCCAGCATGAGGAGGACGGCAAGAGCAATGACAACTTCAATCGGCATTTAAGACACCCGCACCTTCGTGCCATCCGCCACCGTCTCGTACACGCGCATGACGGCAGCGGCAACATGATCCCAATCGTATTCGCGGGCGCGCTCCACTCCTGCCTTGATCAAGGCCTGTCGCTTGTCCGTATCCTTCACTACATCCTGCAGCACGCGCGCCAAGTCCGTGGCATCGCCGGTTCTGAACAAGGCACCTGCAGGTTCTTCCGAGTCGGCATTGCACACTGCAGCGAAGGCCTCCAAATCCGAAGCCACCACTGCACAGCCAGCTGCCATTGCCTCAACCAGGACGATGCCGAAGCTCTCGCCGCCGGTGTTGGGAGCCACGTAGATATCGGCGCGCCCCAAAATGGCTGCCTTCTCGGCATCGCTGACGCGCCCCACAAAGTCGACTCCCGGAACGCTTCGCGGATGACCGCCGCCCATGACTGTCACCCGCACCTTCTCTGGGAGCAGAGTGAGGGCCTCAAGAAGAATGTCCAGGCCCTTTCGCGGCTCATCGAGACGCCCCAAGAACACGATCTCAACCTCAGAGTCTTTCGACGTGTGCTCGGCACGAGCACGCTCGCGCGCATACACAGAGGTATCTACCCCATTGGGAATGAGCACGGGGTCACCACCCAACTGCTCTACCTGCCAGCGACGAGCCATCTCTGAAACCGCAATGCCTCCCCGGATCTTTTCCAGGTAGGGGCGCAGGAAAGGTTTGGCCAGGGTCAGCACCAGAGAGCTGGAAGCCGAGGCATGATATGTCGCCACGATAGGGCCACGTGCCGCTGCTAACGCAGCCATGGAATAGCTCGGGGAATTCGGCTCGTGGATGTGTAGGATGTCGAAGTTTCCCTCGCGAATGAAGCGCTTGATGTTTCGGCGCACGTGCGGTCCGATAGACAGGCGAGCCACCGAGCCGTTATAGGTAATTGGCACGGCCCAGCCACCCTTGCGCACAAAGCTGGGCACCTGCGTGCTTGTCGACGCCGGCCCCAGCACCTCCACGTGGTGCCCCTGCTCAATAAAGACAGTGGCTAGGTCAAGGATGTGGGCCTGAACTCCGCCGGGTTCGTCGAAGGAATAAGGGCAGATAATACCTATGCGCATGGAGTGTGTTCTGCCTTTCTACTTCTTGTGGCGAGCAGCGCGCCGGCGCTCGACGTCCGCATTCCAGTGCGGTTGCAACATGTGCCAATCTTCGGGGTGCGCCCGGATGTTTTCTGCGAAGCCGTCCGCAAGGCGCTGGCACGTCTCCTGAAGATTCGTGACCTCAACCTCGGGGCTGACGGAAAGCCCCCAGCCCTTGCCGTCGAACCACGAGTGCACCACGTGGAGAGCCGCCCCTGTTTCAATGGCGAGTTGGGCGGGGCCGGCGGCAACGTTGGCTTCTTCGCCCATGAAGTCTACGGGCACGCCGGTGCGCGTGAGATCACGCTCGGACAGCAAACACACAACCCCGCCCCGTTCCAAGGCATCCTTGAGGCGCGGATAAGGCGAAGAGCTGCCTCCTGTCAGCGGCAGAACAGTGAATCCGAGGCTCTCGCGGTAGTCCACGAAGGCATCGAAAAGCGCCTCCGGCTTTAAGCGCTCAGCCACCGTAGTAAAGCCGCCATAGTGGCCCACGCAGAAGACGCCCGCCATGTCCCAGTTGCCTGAGTGCGGCAGCGCAAAAATCACGCCGCGCCCGGATGCCAACGACTCATCCGAGTACTCCTTGCCGCGCAGGCCAGCCAGCAACCGCTTCTGCAGTTCAGGGTCCGAGTGGATGGCCGGCAAGCGGAAGGCCTCTAGCCAGTAGCGCATGTAGGAGCGCATCGAGTTCCGCACCAGCTCCCGCGTAACGTTTTCGGGCCCCACAACCCGGTTCAAGTTCTGGCGCAGCTGCTCCATGCCCTTGCCGTTGTCGCTAGCCCAGTCCGCGCCCCGCTCGAAGAGCCAGGCAGCGAGAGGCTGCGGGAGGAAGCGCACGACCTTCCAGCACGCGATGTACGCGGCGGCGGTCAGCCGGTCACGATCCAGTAGAGCCACAGTTCAGGAGCCTTTCTGTGCGGGCCGGGGGCACGGTACCTTCCGGTGGGAGCGGGGATTGAGCTATAGGTGCTTCAGTTCCTTCTTGAAACGCGCCTTGGTGTCCTGACGCGCCGCTTGGCGCATGCGCTGGTAAATGGTGAAGATAGACCCCACAGCCAGCAGCCACAGGGCGACTTCCAGCGCATAAGGCACGCCCAGGCCTTCCAACCCCACGCCGCCGAGTCCTAGGATGAGGCGCTCTGGGCGCTCGACGAGGCCGCCAACCATCTTGAAACCGGAGGCCTCGCCGCGCGCCTTGACATAAGAGATGACCTGGGAACTAACCAGCACCACCATGCAGGCGGCGAAGTTGATGGGGTGAGCGTTATCGACGTACACCATCCAGTAAGCGATCGCCGCGAACAAGGCACCGTCGGTAATGCGATCGCAGGAGGCGTCGAGAGTAGCACCGAAGTTTGAACCACCCGTGGTCAGGCGCGCCATCGTGCCGTCGAGCATGTCGAAGGCCGCGAAGAGACCCGACAACAGCGCGGCGGCAAAGAGGTGATCAAGTGGGATGAGGATGACCGATATGGCAATGGTGACGATCGTTCCCACAATGGTGACGATATTCGGGGTCAGGCCCATCTTGAGGAAGAGCTTGGCCACCGGGACCACAACCACGGCGGCGGGTTTGCGCCCGTGAACACTAAGCATGCGCTTCTCCTGAGATGATTCCTTCGGCGGCGAGCTCCGCCCATCCCTGAGCAAGAAGGGAACGGGTGTCTTTGAGGAGCTGCGGCAACACTTTAACGCCATCCACAATAGTCATGAAGTTTGAATCTCCGCTCCAACGCGGAACGATGTGCATGTGCAGGTGCTGCCCCACCGATCCGCCCGAGGCCCGCCCCAGATTGAATCCAGCGTTGACGGCATCGGGGCCGGACACCTTCTTCAGGACCCGGATGGCGGCCTGCGCGAACTGGAAGAGCTCGCGGGACTCCTCCTCGGTGAGGTTTTCCAGCTCAGATTCCTGGCGGTACGGGATGACCATCATGTGGCCGGCGTTATAGGGATAAAGGTTGAGCACGCAATAAACAAGCGCACCGCGGGCAACGATGAGCCCGTCCTCGTCCGACATCTGTGGGATCTCCACGAACGGGTTACGGGCTTCCTTTGGAACGTCGCCGGCGCCGCCCTCACGTGGAACGTCGCCGGCGCCGCCCTCACGCTTGATGTAGCTCATACGGTACGGCGCCCACAGGCGCTCTAAGCGGTCGGGGGTTCCCAGGCCGGTATCGACGTACTCTCCCACTCTGTGTGTGCTCCCTTTCTCAGCTCTGTCTAGATGCATCTGCACCTAGACACGCTCGGCGATGGTTTCCTTGGTCGGTTGATCGTTGTTGCGCTCACGCACCCAAGCCTCGATGACGTTGATGGCGGCTTCCACGGGCACACCATTAACTTGCGTGCCGTCAAGGAAGCGGAAGGACACGGCGTCTGCCTCGACGTCGCGCTCGCCGGCCAGGAGCATGAATGGCACCTTGCCGGTGGTGTGGTTGCGGATCTTCTTCTGCATGCGGTCGTCGGAAGTATCGACGTCAGCGCGCAGGCCGCGGGAGCGCAGCTCGGCGCACACCTTCTCGAGGTGCGGTGCGAAGGTATCCGCCACCGGGATACCCACCACCTGGTGCGGGGCCAGCCACGCCGGGAAGGCGCCGGCGTAGTGCTCCAGCAGCACGCCGAAGAAGCGCTCGATGGACCCGAAGAGCGCACGGTGAATCATGATCGGGCGCTGCTTGCTGCCATCCGACGCCGTGTACTCCAGTTCGAAGCGCTCCGGCAGGTTGAAGTCCAGCTGCACGGTAGACATCTGCCAGGTACGGCCAATGGCATCGCAAGCTTGGACAGAAATCTTCGGGCCATAGAAGGCCGCGCCCGCCGGGTCCGGAACCAGCTCAAGACCGGACTTCTCCGCCACGGACTGCAGAATAGCCGTCGAGCGCTCCCAGATCTCATCAGAGCCGACGTACTTATTCGGATCCTTGGTGGACAGCTCCAGGTAGAAGTCGTCCAAGCCGTAGTCCTTGAGCAGAGAAATGATGAACTCCAGAACCTTGGTCAGTTCATCTTCGAGCTGCTCAGGGGTGCAGTAGATGTGGGAGTCATCCTGGGTGAAGCCACGGGCGCGAGTCAGACCATGAACAACGCCGGACTTTTCATAGCGGTACACCGTACCGAACTCGAAGAGGCGCAGCGGCAGCTCGCGGTACGAGCGGCCACGAGAAGCAAAGATGAGGTTGTGCATCGGGCAGTTCATCGGCTTGGCGTAGTAGTCCTGCGGCTGCTTGGTGCAATTACCGTCCTCATCCCACTCGCCATCGAGCTGCATCGGCGGGAACATGCCATCCGCGTAGAAGTCCAAGTGTCCAGACTTCTTGAACAGGTCACCCTTGGTCAGGTGCGGGGTGGACACGAAGGAGTAGCCGTCCGCAATGTGGCGGCGGCGGGAGTGCTCTTCCATCTCCATGCGCACGGTGGCGCCATTGGGGTGGAATACCGGGAAACCGGAACCGATCTCATCCGGGAAGGAGAACAGGTCCAGCTCGGCACCCAAGCGGCGGTGGTCGCGCTTTTCTGCCTCTTCCACCATGGTCTTGTAAGACTCAAGTGCTTCTTTGGATTCGAAGGCAGTGCCATAAATGCGCTGCAGGCCAGCCTTGGACTGGTCACCGCGCCAGTAGGCAGCAGAGGAACGCGTCAGGGCAAAAGCTGGAATGTACTTGGTGGTCGGAACGTGCGGGCCACGGCACAGATCAAACCACTCCACCTCGCCGGTGCGCGGGTTGACGTTGTCATAGTGGGTCAGATCGCCGGCACCAACCTCGGCAGCCTCATCGGAATCAGGGTCCACGTTGCCCTTGTCCTGAACCAGCTCGAGCTTAAACGGCTCGGCCGCAAGCGCCTGCTCCGCTTCCTCCGGGGAGGAGTAGACGTGGCGCTCGAAGCGCTGGCCGCCCTTGATGATCTTCTTCATGCGCTTCTCAATGGCCTTGAGGTCCTCCGGAGTGAAGGGCTCTGCGGTCTGGAAGTCGAAGTAGAAGCCGTTCTCGATGGCCGGGCCGATGCCCAGCTTGGTGCCGGGGAACTCCGCTTGCACGGCCTGGGCCATGACGTGTCCGCAGGAGTGGCGAATAACGGCGCGGCCGTCTTCCTCGCAGGCAGCAACCGGGGTGAACTCGGCGTCAGTGTCCGGCGTGTGGGAAAGGTCGTAGAGAGTACCGTCGGCACCGCGCACGACGACTACTGCTTCGGGGCCCTTGTTGGGCAGCTCATGCTCGCGCATCGCTGCTCCCACGGCAGTACCGGCCGGGACCGCGATCGGCTCGTAGTTCACCGGGACTGCTGGAATCATTTCCGCCATGACTTGTTGCGCTCCTTTGCGCTCACGCGCCGCTCGACATACCTGGCCGAGCAGCACTCAACGAGAAAGTTACAGCGGCTTAGTCTACCCCTCTTAACTGCGGATGAGCGATTCGCCCCAAAAGGTTTCTCCCTCAGTTCCGGACGGCATGTAGTACACGGCCGAGCCGATGTGGGTAATCCACTCATTGAGGCGATCCGCTTTGTCGAGCCGCGCCTGGATGGGCTCGAACTGCGCCGTAGGATCCTTCTGGTAGCAGATAAAGATCAATCCAGCGTTGCTGAGTTCACCGCGCTTGGTGGTCTCCGGGGAAGGCGGAAGGTTGTAGTTATACGGACGGCGCAGCAGCTTCTGATGAGGTGAGTCGACCGGAGGATGCGCCCGGGCGACATGCGAGTTTTCATCAATGGCCTTGAGGCCAAACTCGTTTCGCGCGTCCAGGTCAACCTCGTCGAACTCGTCCTTGCCGCCTAGAGGTGCGCCAGTATCGAGAGCTCGGCCCGTAGCGTTTTCACGCGCAGCACGATCAAGTTGCTCCCACGTATCGAGGTTCATGTGGATGCGGCGAACCACCATGGCGCTGCCGCCGGCAAAGGGGCCGTCCTCGATCCACACTTGCTCATTGAAATCTTCATCACTTCGCGGGTTGACCGTGCCGTCTTTTTGCCCAAAAAGGTTGCGCGCGGTTGTGCCCTTCGGTGCGGAACCATAAGCGTGGCTAAACCCCTGTTGAATCCACGCGACGTCGGCGTAGTCTTTACCGGCACGAGTCATATGCCGCAGCACATAGGCCGCGGTAAAGGCATCATCACTGCAGATCTGTAAGACGATATCGGTCTGTCCCCATTCAGGGCGCAATTCATCGTGTTCAAAGTCCTGGATATCTCGCAGCCAGCTGGGCTTGGCGACGCCCACCGTGTCAAAGAATCCTTCCCCCCAACCGCACGTGACGGTGAGGTTTGCCGGGGTGGTAGACAATTCAGGTTCGAGGCTGCCCAGCGGGTTCTCGCCGGTGCACAGGCGGCGAGCGTCCTCCGTCCACAGACGCATGAGTGCGGCCGCGCCGCGTGCTGTGGTCTCCTTCTTCAGGTTGAAGCCGACCAATTCCACGTGGGCCTGGACCGGGGTTTGGATGCCTGCTTGATGCTTGCCATCGAAGGCGACGATATCGCCACCCATGGTTTCCTCGCGGCGCTCCGGCCCGGTGCTTCCGGCGTCACCGGCCTGCGCTGCTTGGGAAGCGTCTGCAGACTCCGCCGAAGACTGCCCTGGCTCCTCCCCCTTCGCGCAACCGGCGAGCGCTACCGCGCTTGCAGCCACAGCACTTCCGGCGAGCAATCCACGCCGGCTGACAGGTTCCTCGAACCCGCTCATCGTTGATGTCTCCTTATCTCGTGAGAACCGATAACTTGCCTACCTTGGCCCAGAGAACGCTTTTCTAGCGAGCGTGCTCTTCCGTCTTCATGCCCGACATGTCTGCGGACTCTGAGTGGTCCATGTGTTCACCATGCTTCATGTCGCCATGGTCCATATCGCCGCCGTGCTCCATGCCGCCCATATCGCCATAGTTCTCGTCGCCTGCGCCGATGGAACGCACGGGGATGTCGCCCAGGTCGACCGTTGAGCCGTCGCTAAGCTCCAGCGTCAGTGTGGCGGTCTCGCCAGCCATAACGGGCTCTGTAACTCCCATCAGCATGAAGTGGAAGCTACCCGGTGCGAGCTCGACGGATTCGCCGGCGGGGATATCGAAGCCGCCTTCCTTCTCCTTCATGACGCCATCGACGACCTCATGGATCTCGTAGTGCTCCGCCTTCACCGAAGAGGTGAAGCCAACCACGTTGATGTCCTTGTCAGTGTGATTGTGGAGGGTGCCGAAGATCGCGGTCATATCCGAATCCTTCTCCATGGCGCGCACGACAGCATCCTCGAAGGTCACACCGGACTCAGCGGAGGAAGAAGCCGAACCACTGGTCGCTGCTTCCTTGTCCTTCTCAGCGCTGGCTGCTGCGCTCGATGGGGCTGCGGTGGAATCTTCCTCGCTCGTCGAGCAGCTTGCCAGTGTAAGGCCGGCAGCCGCAACGGCAACCACGGAAGCACGGAGGAAAATACGGGAATTCAGCATGTGACATGCCTTTCTGCAGTAACAGTAGTGAAATAAAATGCGGTTTGACTCTCGCATCATCAGAACCGTGTGGTGCTTAGCCTTCTGGGTCTTCTCCACCAGAACGGCGGGTCTTTGCTCCGAAGGCGAAAAGGGCTGCGCCGACGACGAGAACCGCTCCTACACCAATGATCCATTTGGCCGCGGTGGGCAAGGAACTCAGGGGATCCTGAGACTCCTGTGCATCGTCGCCTTCCTTGGCACCATCGGCAGAAGCATCTGCAATCTTATCTCCCCCAGCCCCGGAGGCCACGCTAAATGGCACGGAACCGAGTGTGGAGTGCCCATCGGAGGACGTAATGCGGAAACCTACTTGGTAGTCACCATCACCGGGCTCGACGTCTTGGGGAACCTCGACGGTGAGGTTGCGGCCATCAATGGTCGGGGTTGCGTCAAAGAGCACGTCGCCGCTTGTCTTATCACTCACGGCGAAGGTGTTGAAGTTGTCCTTTGGGATGCCAGAGAATTCCAGCGTGATTTCGCGAGGGAATTCCTCCAGCGGCGTATCACTCACAACGTTGCCGCCTATGACTGAGTCATGCGCCGCCGCTAGTGGCGCGGACAGCCCGACCGCGAGGCAGGCTGCCCCGGCAGCAATCCCTGTGGTGACCTGACGCAGCTGCATGTCCAGAACAACTCCTTGATGGTCTGATGAAACTTTTGGTTGAAGGTTCCCTCATCCTATCGCCGGGAGGGATCCTCGAGCCAATCCTTACCCCGCACGGATTGTGCGAGGTTACCAAGTAGTCGTTGCACGCGACGGAAAAGTTCCCTGGACCGCCCCTAGCCATACACCCCGGCAAACAAGAAAAACGAAAAGTGCCCCTCCATAGTGGAGGGGCACTCGACGTGGAGCGGATGACGAGACTCGAACTCGCGACCCTCACCTTGGCAAGGTGATGCGCTACCAACTGCGCTACATCCGCGCGACAAACCGGAGTTTGTCACGGAGTCCATAAGGAACTCCCTGTGCGCGATACTGGGATTGAACCAGTGACCTCTTCCGTGTCAGGGAAGCGCTCTCCCGCTGAGCTAAACGCGCTCACAGCACCCAAAGTTGGGCGCCAGCTTTTGAGGTGGAAACGGGAATCGAACCCGTGTGCACGGTTTTGCAGACCGTTGCCTCACCACTCGGCCATTCCACCGTGGCGATACCGCCTCACACACTACATGTGCTGGAGCGGATGACGAGACTCGAACTCGCGACCCTCACCTTGGCAAGGTGATGCGCTACCAACTGCGCTACATCCGCATTCGAAACCAGGCCCGGTTTCTAGGACTAAGTCCTTGTGCGCGATACTGGGATTGAACCAGTGACCTCTTCCGTGTCAGGGAAGCGCTCTCCCACTGAGCTAATCGCGCTTATCCATTTATCAAGGCTTTTTGCTCGAGAATCCCTCTAGCATCAAGAAAGCCTTGGAGCGGATGACGAGACTCGAACTCGCGACCCTCACCTTGGCAAGGTGATGCGCTACCAACTGCGCTACATCCGCATTGCACGTACCCGGCTGGTATGCCGTGGTGCGAGAAGAAACTTTATCGTGCACCGACCCAGTTTCCAAATCCGCAGCCCACAGCACTAATCCCCAACCATCCAACAGCGCATGGATTACATTAATGTGATTGAGACTGCGGTTACAGTGATTGCGCATGATTGCACTAGGAACACACTAGTACTGTCGGGAGAACTCCAAGATCCATCCGTTCTCGCACAGCCCTGAGTAGCCACTACACCCTTACAGTCGCGAGCAACCAACCAGAGTAAATGCACGCAGAGTAATTGAAAGCACGGTTGAGCTGGACGATTAGGGGTTTCCATACGCGCGGTGTACCTTAAGTGCTGCACCGAGGTTCTATAGCTCAGTGGGAGAGCGTTCCGTTCACACCGGAAAGGTCGCTGGTTCAATCCCAGCTAGGACCACCATTAAAGCTGCAGGTAAAAGACGTGCAGCGTATAACACAAGCCTCCGCGTGGATACTATGCGGAAAACGAATCCGCATTTATCTGTTCACGCGGGGGTATTTTCTCATTGTTCCTGAAACTGGCCAAGAAAGCCAGACACGATAGCTCAACCCGTTGGGGCACGGCATGGTTGATAAAGCCTGCACGATATTGGACCTGCCCCCGCGCGAAGTTACCCGATAACTCCATAATGGTTCAATAGCAACACGTGCAGGCATAGGGTGATAGATGTGCAGTTGCCAAAGTACGGCCCAGCCTGGGCAGGCTCCTTGATGGGAACCTCAATTGCGTCAACTTTGTCGGGTTTGCATGGTCTACGCATAGGCCAAATCGTTTTTGCTCTTATCGCAGCTGTTCTGCTGGTGATTTTTACCGTGGGAACGAAAAATGAACCGCCTCGGCACCAGAATATGGCTGGGTGGGGCATGTACACGATGGGCCTGCTGGCGTGCGGCTCGGCATGGACCGCGCTGACCGGAACCGATGCCTTCCAGTTGGCAAGTTGGTGGATTGGCGCACCGCTTTCGGTCGTGGTCTGTCTGTGGCAGCTGTGGGGGTTGTTCAAACAGCAGCACCACTACGACAAGCCCGCGTTTCCTTGGGGGCTGGCGCTGGTCTCCCCCATGGTGGCGGCGACTTCCGCGGGTCAACTGGCTATCAATCACGGGCAGTTCTACCGCTATGCCGGCGAGCTGTGCTTCTTCCTCACGTTCATCACCGCAATTCCGCTGTTCGCTTATTGCTATTGGTCTTTAGCACGCCGTCAAGATAGGCCGCGCGAGGCGGCTGCGGGTACGGCATGGATCCCGCTCGGCGTGGTTGGACAGTCAACGGCGGCCTCGACGCTGCTTTTTGACGCCCACCTCTACGGCATCATCGTGTTCATCATTGGTGCGCCCTGCGTAGTATTCGCAATGTATTGCTTTTACCAAGCGGTAGTCGCGTGGGCCCCTTATGGCCCAGGCTGGTGGGGCTCCACATTCCCTGTCGGCACTTTGTGCCTTGGCTCCTGGGATGAAGGCTGGCACCGGTTGTCCCTTGCTTTATTGGTGCTCCTGCTATTGCATTGGGGAGCCTCTGCGCTGCGCTTCGGCACATGGCGGTTCCAACGCGCCTGATCACATACGCTCCGGCCAATCCCACGCCCTAAGCCGTCGTCGACATTTCAGGTACCGTGGGGCGCCATGAGTGACACTGCTCTGATAAACCACCTCATGGGGCCCGACCGAGAAGGAATCCGCTTGATTGCGGTGAGTACGCTCCACGGCTCCGCCACCATCGATGGAACCTCAGGGCCAATGGGCAACGCCACCGACGGTGAACTCTTCGCCGCACTGCGCGAATGGGCCGATATTGCCGTCGTCGGCTCAGCCACGGTGAAGGCGGAGGAATACGGGCCGTCGACAAGCACGCGCCTCGCCGTACTCAGTCACTCCCTTGACTTTGCCGGGTTCGAAGAGTTTATAGCCTCCGGCCCCATTGTTCTTACCCCGGAGGAACGCGCATCGTCACCCGAGGCACGGCGCTTAGCCGACGCCGGCGCCGAAGTCATCAGCACAGGTACCGGAACCATGAGCGAGGCTATTGCTGCCCTTCGCGCCCAGGGCGCACGCCGCATCAGTTGTGAGGGCGGCCCTTCCGTGTACTCCGCCTTTATCGCCGAAGGGCTTGTGGACAAGCTCTATTTGACGCTCGACCCGCACCTATCGCCCTCCGTCGAAAAGCCCGTCGTCGATGGCAAAGCCACCTCCCCTGCGCTCAAGCTCGAGTTGGAGAACGTTGCTGCTGTCGACAGCACGGTGTTTCTGCGCTATCGACGAACCCAAACACCGTAAACTGTGCTGCCGTGACTTCTCCGGCTCCCTCAACCTCAGATTCCGCGCGACTGTGGACGGCCGCCGCGTGGCCCGCCGCCATAGTCTTGGTTTTCCATCGCGTGTTCGTGCTCGCCTTCAACGGCACGGTGACCGATGATTTCGGCACCGTCTACCGCGCAATCCGGAACCTGTGGGAGGGCAACCCGGTCTACGAACAGAACTATTCCTTCGTCGAGCCGCTCTACCTATACAACCCGGGCGCAACGCTCCTCCTATCCCCCTTGGGGCTTGTTTCCGAGGAACACGCGCGCATCGCCTTCATCCTGGCCAACGCCGCGGCCATCGTCGCCGCCTTGGCCCTACTGACTCGCTTCGTAGGCCACGGCCTGCGAGGCCCCTTGTGGCCAGTCAGCATCGCTGCTGCCTTCGCTACCGAATCAGTCATCAACACGTTGGTCTTTACCAATATCAACGGCGTGCTTCTACTCGCCATGGTGGCGTTTCTGGTCTTGTTGGATAAACACGGATGGGCCGCCGGGCTGTGCATCGGTCTGGCGATTCTGGTTAAGCCGCAATTTGCCCCGCTGCTCTTCCTCGCCTTGGTGCGCAAGCGCTGGCTCACCTTAGGTTTGGGCATGGCTATACCGCTGGTAGCCAACCTTGCTGCTTGGCCGTTCGTTCCGGGCGTGGAAGGCTTCCGCGCCAACCTTCTTCCCTACCTGGCCACAACGCGCGATTATGCCAACGCATCATGGCCGGGCGTGCGCGCCTACTTCGATCTGCCCGGCATTATCTACTACCCCATCTGGATCCTGTTCGCGGCACTAGCGGCAGTAGGCATCCTTGGGCTTTTACGCTGGCGCGACAGCGATCCCACCTTCTGGGCGCTGAGCACAAGTGGTGTCATCATGGCCGGCATCTTTTTCCTTTCCTCCCTGGGTCAGCAGTACTACTCCATGTGGCTTATCCCCATGCTGTTTACGGTGATGCTTGCACGCTCGGTCTTCCACACATGGGGAGCATGGTTGGCCGCATTTTTATTCTTGGCGCCGCTCGAGTGGACGTCGACAAGCATGCCCACCGCCGCACACTGGATGAGCGTCTTCATCGCCACCATTGGGTGGGGACTGCTCATCGTGGTGACCGCCACCACCGTAGCCGGCTGGTGGTCCGCGGAGAGAGGCACTAGCCCAAAGCCTCAAGCTAGCGATAAACTCCCAGCATGACTGATTTCAAGCTCATTGCAGATACCGAATGGCGCAAGCGGTTAAGCCCCGAGGAGTACCACGTTCTGCGTGAGGCCGGAACGGAAGCACCGCACGTCGGCGAGTACACCAACACGACTACCGAAGGCGTGTACTCCTGCCGCGCCTGTGGTGCCGAGCTCTTCCGCTCCACGGAAAAATTTGAGTCGCACTGCGGCTGGCCGTCCTTCTTCTCCCCTTTGGCCGGTGACGCCATCATTGAGCGCGAAGACAATTCACTGGGCATGCGCCGCATCGAGGTACTGTGCGCTAACTGTGAATCCCACCTCGGCCACGTCTTCGAGGGTGAGGGCTACGATACGCCGACGGACCTGCGCTACTGCATCAATTCCATCTGCCTGGATCTAGAAGAAAAGCCGGTCGAGGACTAAACCCTCAACCGGCTTCCGGCGCTTTTCGCGGCAGCTACCGCGAATTATCGCAGTTCTTAAGGCAGGATCGCAATGAGCTCAGCCACGTCCTTCACGCGGCGGCCGGTGTGGAAAGGAATCTCCTCGCGCACGTGGTGACGAGCCTCGGTGTAGCGCATGAGGTACATCAAGTCCACGATGCGGTGCAGCTCCGGGGCCTCAAAGGCCAGGATCCACTCGTAGTCACCCAGCGCGAAGGCTGGCACGGTGTTGGCGCGTACGTCCGGATAATCACGTGCCTGCATGCCATGCTCCATGAGGATGCGGCGGCGTTTTTCCTCATCCATGGTGTACCAGTCATAAGAGCGCACGAAGGGGTAGACGGAAATCCACTCACCGGGCTCCTCGCCCATAATGAAGGACGGCAGGTGAGACTTGTTGAACTCTGCCGGGCGGTGCAAAGCATTTCCTACCCACGTCACCTCAGAAACCTGGCCCAGGACGGTCTCGCGGCGGAAGTCCGCGAAGGCCTTCTGGATGTCGGCGAATTCTTCAGCGTGCCACCAGATCATGAAGTCAGCGCTCTCCCGCATCCCGGAGAGATCATAGATACCGCGAACGGTAACCACGCCTGCTTCCTCCAATTCCGCGAAGAACTTCTGTGCCTGCGCCACGATCTCCTCGCGCTCGGTGCCCAGCGCACCGGGGATTACTTGAAAAACCGCGTGCTGCGAATAGCGCTGGACCTTATTGAGCTCGGCAAAGTTGACCTTCGACATGCCTTTCTCCTTCTTTCAACCGACAGAGTTTCGCATCCATCATAAGTTGGAGACGACCCCTCGCGCCACTAGCCTTTCGGCGCGCCTTCCACCGCCACGAGGGCGGAGCTTATACGTTGTTCCCCGTGAGCAATTCCGACGTTTCTTCGCGCAACCTCGCAGGGGCACCGACCAACCTGCACGATCGCGCCGCCGCCTCCCCCGCCGATTCGCGCCCTGCGGAGCCGAGCACCCCGGCCGCCTTCACGGAGGCCGTTGAGTCCCTCCATGCCGCACAGCTGCGCCCAGAAATCACGTTGGGCACCATCCGCCCACCGCAGCGCCTAGCGCCGTTCAGCCACGCCATCGGCTTGGAAGTTGAGCGCAACGAGCATGGGGACAACATCCCCACTGACTCTGACGGCGATGCCTTCGGCCGCCTCATCCTGCTCCACGATCCGGGCGCTGAGGAGGCCTGGGAGGGTGCGATGCGCCTGGTGGCCTATATCCAAGCAGACTTGGACGATGCCGTAGCAGGAGACCCGCTGCTTCCCGACGTCGCCTGGGAATGGCTTACCGAATCCCTTGACGTGCACGAGGCGACCCATACGAACCTGGGCGGCACCGTCACGTCGACCGCCTCGGTTCGTTTCGGCGAGATCGGCGGCCCGCCGCGCGCCTACCAACTAGAAATGCGCGCCTCCTGGACCGCTTCTGGCCTGGATCTTGCCCCACACGTGGAAGCTTTTGCGCAGGTTCTTTCCCTCGTCGCAGGACTGCCACCAGAAGGCGTAGCGGAGCTCGGGCGCTAACATGACTGAACTGCGCCAGGTACCGGTTGACGGAACACCAAAGGTCCTGCTTTCTCCCCGTGAATTTCACGCCGCCGCCGACCGCCTGACAGCTGGAACTGGCCCCTTCGCCATCGACACCGAACGCGCGTCAGCTTACCGCTATGACGATCGCGCGTTCCTTGTACAAATTCGCCGAGAAGGTGCGGGCACTTTTTTGCTCGCCCCGGAACACCACAGGGCTGAGCTCCGCGCGGCCTTAGCACCGGCGCTCAACGGCCAAGAATGGGTCGTCCATGCCGCCCCTTCCGATCTTCCTTGCCTTGCCTGGCTGGGCTTGTACCCAGGCAGGCTCTTCGATACCGAGCTGGCCGCCCGCTTCGCCGGCTTTGCCCACCCCAACTTGGCAGCAATGGTGCTGGAGCTTTTCGACGTCCAATTGGAAAAAGGCTACGGCGATTCCGACTGGTCCGAAACCCCCATTCCCCGATCGTGGCGCAACTATGCGGCGCTTGACGTGGAGTTACTCAATGAGCTCGCTGTGACCTTGCGCGATATCCTCGCGGAGGAGGAAAAACTCGACTGGGCCTATGAGGAGTTTGAGAAGATAGTCGACGACCACGCGCGCATTAAAGGCCCCGAGCCCCTCTCGTGGCGGGATCTCAAAGGCGTGTCCTCGCTTCGCTCCGGCGAACAGCTCGCAGTGGCTCGCGAGCTGTGGCAGCGCCGCGAATCTATCGCGCGCACACAGGACGTGGCCCCCAACCGAGTACTACCGCACCGCGTGTTGGTGGACATTGCTCGCCGCGTGCCCCGCTCGCCACGCGAAATCAACCAAATCAAAGGTTTTCCCCGACGCCGCGGGGGTGCGACCTTGCGGTGGCTCGACGCGGTTGAAACCGCACTGGCCAGCCCGCGCCAGCAATGGCCGAAGGTGCTGCGCAGCCCGCGCCCGGTTCCTTCCAAATCAGTTTTTAGCCGGGAGTTCCCCGAACTGTGGCAGCTCTACACCGAAATCCGTAGTGACTTCGAGGACCTCGGCGATGAGCTCGGCATGAGCTACGAGCTCATACTCAAACCCAGCCTGCTGCGCATGGCCGTGTGGGCGGCGTGTGGCCCAGAGGGTGGCGTCGCCGGGGAAATCACAGATGCTGCGGATATCCCCGATTTCCTACGCTCCCAGGGCGCGCGCGAGTGGCAAATCGAGCTTGCCTCCCCGCTTTTGCGCCACGGGCTGGAGCAGTAACGCCCACTCCCCCGCGTTCTTAGCTGCGAGCAGCTACCCACTCGCTGGCGGACTCCGCGATACCCTCCGGAGTCAGCCCGAATTCCTCAAGAACCTCACCGCGGCTGGCGTGCTTGGGGAAACAGCCCGGCACGCCGAGTCGGTGCACAGGGGTATCCACATCGGCAGCATCGAGTGCTTCGGCCACCATGGAACCCACGCCGCCACGCAGGATCCCGTCCTCCACCGTGACCACGAGGTCATGATCCGCAGCCAGCGCGATAATGGATTGTGGGACCGGAACCGGCCAACGCGGATCAACGACGGTCACGTTGAAGCCTTCGGCTTCCAACCGCTCGGCGGCCCCCAAGGACCGAGCACTCATGGCGCCGATGGAGACGATCAGAACATCCGTTGCGTCGGCCGCTGATTCAGCAGCATCGGAATAACGCAGGATATCGACGCCATCATCGAGGCGCTCGAGCTCCTCACAATCATCCAGCAGGTTGCCCTTAGGGAAACGCACTACCGTCGGGCCATCCTCGATGGCGATTGCTTCGTTGAAGAGCTCCCTTAAGCGGGCACCATCGCGCGGTGCGGCGATGCGCATACCCGGGACGATGCTCATCAGCGCCATGTCCCAGACACCATTGTGCGAGGGACCATCGGATCCTGTGACACCGGCGCGATCGAGAACGATGGTGACGGGCAGCTTCAGCAACGCGATGTCCATGACCACTTGGTCCACTGCGCGGTTGAGGAAGGTTGAATACACCGCCACCACCGGGTGCATACCTGCCAGCGCCAGGCCTGACGCAGAGGCCATGGCATGTTGTTCTGCAATTCCGACATCGAAGAAGCGCTCTGGGAATTCCTCCTGGAATGGAGCTAATCCCGTTGGGCCTGCCATAGCGGCGGTTATCGCCACAATATCCTCGCGGGCATGACCGGCCTTGATGAGTTCCTCGGAGAAGGCCGCAGTCCATCCCGGTTGCTTCTGTCCTTTGGACACACCGGTGACTGGATCGATAGCCCCTGTGGAGTGCATCTGGTCCTTCGGCTCATTGACCGCTGGTGCGAAGCCGTGGCCCTTCTCCGTGACCGTATGCACGATGATGGGGCCGTCATAGTCGCGGGCGTAGCTCAGTGCCCGGACCACGGCGTCGATATCGTGTCCGTTAATCGGACCAATGTATTTGATGCCCAGTTCTGGGAACATCTCGGTGGGCAGGACGGTGGACTTCACGCCTTCCTTGACCGCATGCAAAGCGTCAAAGGTGCGCTCACCTACCCAGCCCATGGACTTCAGGCGCTTCTTGCCCAGCGCCATGAACTCGTCATAGCCATGCTGCGCGCGGATGCGCCCAAGGTTCTCTGAGAGTCCGCCGATGGTCGGTGAATAGGAGCGGCCATTGTCATTCACGATGATAACAACGTTGCGGTCTTTATCCGCAGAAATGTTGTTGAGCGCTTCCCAACACATGCCACCCGTCAGGGCGCCGTCACCGACAACCGCCACGGCATTGCGGTGCGATTCACCGCGAATCTTGAAGGCCTTGGACAGGCCGTCCACCGTAGACAGTGACGCCGAGGCGTGGGAGGATTCCGTCCAGTCGTGCTCAGACTCCCCGCGGTCCGTGTAGCCGGACAACCCGCCCTTCTGGCGCAGCGTATCGAATTGATCGGCACGGCCCGTGAGCATCTTATGCACATATGCCTGGTGGGAGGTGTCAAAGACGATGGGATCTCGCGGGGAATCGAAGACGCGGTGGATCGCCACAGTGAGCTCCACAACACCCAAATTAGGGCCAAGGTGACCGCCGGTAGCGGACACCTTCTCAATCAAGCGCTGGCGAATCTCCGCCGCGAGCTCACCCAGTTGCGTCTTGCTCAGGGCTTTGAGATCGCCTGGTGATTGAATGGAATCCAGAATGCCCATAGAGCTTGCCTTAAACCCCTTCATCGATCGTTTTCTTCTCTACCACCGTACCCGCTAACACACGTGACACGTCAATCATTGCCCCGGCAGCACTCGAAGCGAAAGCTATGCCACCTGTGCCGCGGGGACCAACAGCGCCAGGGTTTCAAAGTGGTGCGTTCCGGGAAAAGCATTCACCATTGCTAAGTGCAGTATGCGGTAGCCGCTCTCAGACCACGCGGCGATATCGCGGGCAAAGGTAGCGGGATCGCATCCGATGTGCAGAACGCGTTGCGGCGCTGCCTCAGCAATTGCGCCCACCACATCCCGGCCAGCACCGGTGCGCGGCGGATCCAAAACCACCGTCGTTGGCTTTGGCAATTGGCTCGCTACCTGCTCCACCTTGTCGGTGCGAAAGTGCACGTCATACGCTGCAAGACCCGGCTGTGCCGCCGCAGCCGCCGGCGAGTAATCGACAGAAAACACGGTGGTGTGTCCGCCCTGGGGCGCCGTGGCCTCAGCCAGAGCAGGAACGAAAAGCCCTACCCCTCCATAGAGATCCCAAGCCACTGCGTCGACCGCGGATTCATCTGCGGCACTGCTTTCTCCCGCCTCCACAGCAAGCCACTCGCGTGCGAGACTGGTGTACACGTCAGGCGCGCCCACGTGCGCCTGCCAAAAGGCGGTGGCCGGGAAACGGAACTCGTGACCGTCGGCACGCTGCACGACGTCCTCGGTCGGGGCCTCGATTACTTCCCGGATAGTCTCTATGCGCCGGCCGCGCGGTGCTTTCCGTGTCTCGACGACGTGGCGGTTGCCATCGCTGTCCATGACCGCAATAACCTCCGCGCCAGGGCTAAAGGTGCGAGCACCAGGCCCCACCAGACCTGCGACGAGGCCCGGCACCAGCTGGCTGCACGCCACGTCTGTAATCAGCTCAGTGGAGCCGCGCTTGCGCACACCGGCACGGCCTTGCTTGTCGACGCCCAGCCGTACCCTCGTGCGCCACCCGCGCTGCGGTGCTACATCGATAGCCTCAATCTCGGGCACATCCTCAAGCCGGGCTACCCTGTGCAGTTGATCGCGCAAGACGGCGGCCTTGATTCCTGGTTCCGCCGCAGGATCTAGCTCGGCGAAATCGCAGCAACCTGCACCGCGCTGTGCCGCGGGACACGAAGACTCGACGCGGTACTCACCTGGCTGGAGGACGGATATTATCTCCGCTTCCACGAAGGACTTCTTCGCCTTGGTAACTGTCGCCCTCACCTGGTCGCCCGGGAATGCACTGTGGACGAAACATACGCGCCCGTCTGGCGCCTGACCGATTCCGACACCGCCGTGCCCCATGCGTTCAATAGTGGTGTCGAAGGACGACCCTTTGACAACGCTTGAATCAGCAGCGTTGTAAGCACTCTCAGTCATGGATCCTCTCCTTGGTGTCTTCAGAGCTCTGTGCCCCTTCTACGCCCTGCGATTCCTCCACCGCGGCGTTGGCACGGCGAACCATCCAGACGGTCAAGATGGTGACGATGCCGGTGAGCGGCCACCCCATGAGGATGCGAACGATGCCGAGGGTGGTGGTGGCATCGGCGTCGTAAAGCGCGCGCTGCACCACGAAACGGGCGATGAAGACCGCGGCCCAACCCGCCGTTGCCAAGGCATAGGCTCGCCGTGCCTTCGGCACGATTCGCCACCCCATGCCATCGCCGTTGAGGCCTTTCCACACCACGCCGACAAGCGGCCAGCGCACGATGATGGAGACAACCGCCACGATAAACAGCACGAGCGACATCCAAATTCCATAAAGGAAGTAGCCCTTGGCGTCTCCTGTAAACCACGCGATGCCAGCACAGATGGCGACACCCAGCAACCCGGAAAATGCTGGCTGCAGAGTTTCTTTGCGCGCCAAACGCCACAGGCTGATGGCCAGCGCCACACCGAGCGCTGCGGCCAATGCAGGCCCCAGGCCCCACATGTTGTTAACCGGAATGAGAACCAGCACGGGCAGGGTCGCAGACACCAGACCGGTCAGGCCTCCCATTTGTTCGAGCAGCGACGGTTCTGCCTCAGGCGCTGGGGTCGCTGCTGCAGTCTGTTGTGGTGTCTCAGTATTCGTGGAGGCCTCAGAGGCGGGCGTAGCGCCGTGTTCGGTGGTATCGCGCCCTTCGGGCGTAGGGGTGGTCACGAGTTTCAACAATCCTTTTCGGTAATAGCCGGGAGGGTCACGGCCAATGGCCTAGGGCGCGCTACTTGTTCTCGTGGTCGTCGAGATTGCGCAATTGTTTGCGAGCCTCGGCCTCCGCGCCGCTTTCGGCGCCGGCAGCATTATCCGCTGGCGCGGAGTTTTGAGCGCTGGATGGTTGCGCTGCCTGTTGCTGGCGCTCCTTAAGCGCCTGCTGGACTTGCTCAGCGAGCTGCTGCGGCAGCATCACGGGAAGTGAACTTCCGGCAAGAATTGGCTGCTCGCCGCGATAGATAAAGGTGCGCGCGACGACTTCGCGTCCCAGCTGCGCTAGCTCCTCTTCCTTGCCCGCAGGAGCTGCCAAGGTCAAACGGTACATCCACCGCGGCCCTTCCACACCAATGATTCGGATTCCGCCCTTATCACTGGTGCCGACGATTTCAGAACCCCAAGGACCATCCTCCGGATGCGCTGTAAACCCATCTGCTTCCAAACCCTTGACGATGTCCTTGGCAGATTCCGCCCACTGCCCCGGCGTGCGCGGCGCGGCGAAGGCCACGGGCGTCATGCGTCCGTGCGGCGTAAGAATGTGGAGCATACGAGGGCCGTCTTGGCCCATTTCTACCTGCACCTGCGAGCCCTTCGGCAGCGGGATGCGCATCGAGCCCAGGTCCAAAAGGCCGACGGAGAAGTCCTCGAAGTTGAACTCGGCGATATCCACGTTGTCGCCGTCGTAGGGGCCCATCTCACCGTTGATGGCGTCGTGCGCCACGGCTTTTACCCCGGCAACACCTTCGACGTCATCCTGATCCTCGCGGACCAGCCCTGCACTGGCTTGTGCAGGGCCCTCAGCGGTCGAACTTTCTCCGGCCTTCGTTGCCAAGCTCTCCGCCGACGCTGGTTCGGCCGTTGCTTCTTTTACTTCTTTGTCTGCGGCATCAGTGCGGACGGTGGTGTTCTTGTCCTGGCTTTCGTCCTTGCCAGCATCTTTCTTCTTTTTGCCAAAGGGCCACATCGCCATGGTTTTGCGCCTTCCTCGTTTTGTGTCTTGTGCCGGATAACTTGTGCTTGTCGGATGTGGGGTTGCTCGGTATGGCCCGCGCACGCGCAGGCTTTGCCACGTGCAACTGATTCAGTTGACGCCAGTGGATCCGTACCCGCCGTCGCCGCGAGCGGTGTCATCGAGTTCCTCGACTTCGCGGAAGCCCACGAGCTCCACTCGTTGGACAACAAGCTGGGCAATTCGCATCCCGCGCTCGACCTCAAAGGTCTTATCGGGATCGTGATTAATAAGGCACACCTTAATCTCACCGCGATACTCCGCATCGATGGTGCCCGGCGTGTTGACCACGGAAATCCCGTGCTTGGCCGCCAAGCCCGAACGCGGGTGGACCAAACCTACCGTGCCGATTGGCAAGGCAAGAGCAATGCCAGTGCCGACGAGCGCGCGCTCTCCGGGGCGCAGAGTAGCGTCATGCGCGGCGTAGAGATCCGCGCCAGCATCGCCACGATGGGCTCGCTGCGGCAGCGGAAGCTCCTTATCAAGGCGCTTGATCTGAATGTCTCCGAATGGACTTACCGGATCTACAAGGGGGTGTTGCTCATTCACGCGGCCCAGCCTACCTTGTCCTCACCATCCCCTACCCCGAGGGATGGAGCTTTGTGCCGCGTCTACCGCGGTTACCCGGCACCTTTGGTTGCGTTGCGTTCTGTCCTTCCCCGACGACTAGACTCAGAGGCCATGACTTCGAATTCATCGCCTGTTTCCCCCACAGCGTCTGCTGAATCCCCCGTCATCCTCTATCGCGAGCGCCAATGGGTGCCGTGGTACTGGTGGTTTATGGCTGCGTTCGTCGTGGCGATTTCCACGGCCACGGTCAGTCTCAACCGCGGCATCATGTGGGTCATTATTCCCGCCATTCTGCTTAGTGCCATCGCCGTGTGGGTGCTAGTGACGTGGTCCAACACAGTAGTTCAAGTGGAGCAGGATGCCGATGGCACCCGGTGGCTCACCGTGAAGGACGCACAGCTGCCTAGCGATGTTGTCTCCCGCAGTACCGCGGTGCCGGCCACCGCGCGGCGCAATGCGCTGGGACCACAGCTCGATCCGGCTGCCTTCCTTGTCACGCATGGCTGGGTTCCTGAGCACGTCATGCTCGTCCTCGACGACCCAGAGGATCCCACCCCCTATTGGCTCATCGGCTCCACCAACCCCGAAAAGCTCCTCGCGGCCTTCCTTCCAGAACAGGCAGCAGCCTCCGAGGGCTAAACATCGCGCGCAGGATAAACTGCTGCGCTAGGCGCAGTCCATGCAGACTGGCTGCCCATCCTCTTCGTGGTCGAGGCGCTTATTGGACTGCACCAGGTAGCACACAGAACAAGTGAATTCGTTTTCTTTACGCGGCACGACGGTGACATTGAGTTCCTCACCGGTCAGGTCCACTGACGGCGGCTCAAAAGCCTCGACGATTTCACCATCGTCATCCATGCCGTTGTTATCGTTTTCAGCCGCCTTCAGGCCCTCGAGGGAATCGGTCTCGAGGTCGTCTTCTGCGCGGCGACGCGGTGCGTCGTAATCGGTGGCCATAATGCTTGCCCCTGTGAGTCAGATTGATTGGTACGTCTATTTATCGACGGCATCCTAAACCACGCAAGCCCCCGTGTCACACTCGCCCCGCGATGGGGGCACCAACCGCCCCACCCCTCTACCCCCTACCCTGCGAATTTTAATAGGATGAGCTGGGCATTCACCGTTCTTGGAGTGCTGGATATTTTTCTGAGTATCACTCCTCACACCCACCCACAATGCGGTCACTAATACGGGAACGGCACAGTGCCGACTCCGCCAGCGATACGAAACTCACACTGTTGCCACATCAACGCCGCGCTCAACATAGACTGTCAGTATGACCGCGCAAGAAGCACAGCACCAGGACACGACATTGAGCCTTGAGCACCAGGGCCATTCCTTTGGCATTGATGTTGGGGGCTCCGGCATCAAGGGCGCCGAGGTAGACCTCGCGACAGGCGAGTTCGTCGGTGACCGTCTGAAGATCGCTACTCCCCAGCCCGCTACGCCGGAAGCCGTAGCAAAGGTAATTGCCCAAATCGTCGCCAAAAAAGGCTGGGACGGCCCCGTCGGAATCACGATGCCTGCTGTGGTGAAAGGCCAAGTGATTCGCAGCGCGGCGAATATTGATAAGTCTTGGATTGGCGTGGATGCGCAGGATTTGTTGAGCCAGTACCTCGACGCGCCCTTCACCGTGCTTAACGACGCCGACGCGGCCGGCCTCGCCGAAGTGGCCTACGGTGATGACATTGCACGTTCGGGCCCCGTCATCTTCCTCACCCTGGGCACGGGCATCGGCTCCGCATTCCTTCTGGACGGCCAGCTCTTCCCCAATACGGAGATTGGCCACCTTATCGTTGGCGAGAAGGAAGCAGAGCACCAGGCGTCGTCGGCAGTCAAAGAACGCGAAGGCCTCAAGTCCAAGCAGTGGGCAAAGCGCGTCAACCGCGTACTCCACGAGTATGAGGCGCTGTTTAACCCTTCAGCCTTTGTGATCGGTGGCGGAATCTCCCGCAAGTTCGACAAGTGGGGCGAGCACCTCAAAATTGAAACACCGGTCGTTGCTGCTCAGCTCCGCAATCGCGCGGGCATCGTGGGCGCGGCAATGGCGGCGAAGGAAGGAATTCGCCCCTAATCTATATCGTCCCAGCGTTCCCTAGTTGACCCCAGTCACCGCCTGTTGACAAAAATGATCTATACTGGGCTGTCGATTATCGAATATCCAGCGGCGCGCCTCCCTCGCTCATCTCGGAGGCGGGCTAGCATCGGGGACTAGTCGCGACAAACTTGCGCGTCCCCATATTTTCCACTCAGAGAGCAAGTCGAAAGGGCGTACGTGGCAGCCACTGATTCTTCAGACCAGGTACTCGGCGAGGACAAGAGCACCTCCGAGACATCTGCACCTGCACAGAAGACCGCCAAGAAGACGGCAAAAAAGACCGCTAAGAAGACGGCCAAGAAAACCGCGAAAAAGACTGCGAAGAAGACCGCCAAGAAAACGGCTAAGAAGACGGCCAAGAAAGCAACGAAGAAAACTACTCGCAAGTCCGCCCAGAAGGCCGCGAAAAAGACGGCCAAGAAGACGGTGCGCAAGTCGGCGGCAAAGAAGGCAACCTCGCCGGAAAGCGCCGAGTCTTCGGAGGACCTCGCAGAGGATCAGACCGATGAGTTGGACGCCGAGACGTCCGATGACGCCGACATCGACTTCGATCCGGACAACGCGGAGATGGACGAGGACGACGAGTTCGGTGACGATGATGACGATTTGGAGAATGAGGACTCCGAGGACGAAGAGGAGGATGGCTCCTCCGTCTGGGATGAGGATGAATCCGCTGCCCTGCGTCAGGCCCGTAAAGACGCGGAGCTGACTGCTTCGGCCGACTCTGTCCGCGCCTACCTCAAGCAGATCGGTAAAGTCGCCCTGCTCAACGCCGAGCAGGAGGTCTCCCTGGCCAAGCGCATCGAGGCAGGCCTCTACGCTCAGTACCGTATGGACGAGATGGAGAAGGCTCGCGCCGAAGGCGACAAGGCCGCCAAGCTCTCCCCCATGGAAAAGCGCGACATGCGCGCCATCGCTCGTGACGGCCGCAAGGCGAAGAACCACCTCCTCGAGGCAAACCTGCGCCTCGTGGTGTCCTTGGCTAAGCGCTACACGGGCCGCGGCATGGCCTTCCTGGATCTCATCCAAGAAGGCAACCTGGGTCTAATCCGCGCCGTTGAGAAGTTCGACTACACCAAGGGCTATAAGTTCTCCACTTATGCCACCTGGTGGATCCGCCAGGCCATTACTCGCGCCATGGCTGATCAGGCTCGTACCATCCGCATCCCGGTGCACATGGTGGAAGTCATCAACAAGTTGGGCCGCATTCAGCGCGAGCTGCTGCAGGACTTGGGCCGCGAGCCCACCCCGCTGGAGCTGGCGAAGGAAATGGATATCACCGAAGAGAAGGTGCTGGAGATCCAGCAGTATGCTCGTGAGCCCATTTCTCTGGACCAGACCATCGGTGATGAGGGCGACTCCCAGCTCGGTGACTTCATTGAGGATTCCGAAGCGGTCATTGCTGTCGACGCTGTGTCCTTTACCTTGCTGCAGGATCAGCTCCAGGACGTGCTCACGACCCTCTCCGAGCGAGAGGCTGGCGTGGTTCGTCTGCGCTTTGGCCTGACCGATGGCATGCCGCGCACTTTAGACGAAATCGGCCAAGTCTACGGCGTTACCCGCGAGCGTATTCGCCAGATCGAGTCCAAGACGATGTCCAAGCTGCGCCACCCATCACGCTCTCAGGTGTTGCGCGACTACCTAGACTAGGGAGAGCAGAAAGATTTAAGCGGCGAGGAGGTTTAACCTTCCTCGCCGCTTCTTCTGTGCTCTGCGCGCTCTATGCGCATTGGATGACTAATAATTTGGCCCCACGACAAAAATCAGTGCCATGGAAACGAAAGGAGCAATGTAGCTCCAGCCCAAACCAATGAGCATTCCCCACACCGCCATGCCGGTCCCCCTGTGCTCAGGGCGTCGCCCCGATCCGAGAATGAGCGCAGCAACGCCAAGCCCTGCTGCACACCACCCAGTGATGGTGGTCAACATCGACAGTACGAAGCCAACGGGGCTGATGAGGAGTGTCAGCGCGATGTCGATAAGTGGCGGAACGATAGCCAAGCCCAGTGCCCATGGGGCGAGCGGGTTCGGAGTGGATGGCCTTTCATAAGGCACCGGCGCATAGGAACCCGCATAGGAATTCGGATAAGCCTGCGGGTACGGAGCCTGGTACGGATCCGCTGCGTAGTAGTTTGGTTCCACATAGTCGGGCTGGGTCATGACTTCCCACTTTCGCGAAGACTCGGCTAGGTCACTGCCCGATATCTTATGCGAAGGCAGCGGGCGCAGTCCCCGCGTACGGGGGTCATTGCCCGCTGCTCATCGATTTCCCAGGAGCCCTAGCCGTCGAGCCCCAGCTCTATGCCCGTAGCAATCCGGTCAATGACCTCTTTATCAGCAGCGTCACCGCTGATAGTCACTGAAGCACCCTGGCAAGCACCAAGAGACATCAGCATCATTGCAGAGTCTGCTTCCACCTCTTCGCCATCAAAGGAGAGGATAATTTCACCGTCTGCCTCTGCAGCCATTTCCGCGACCTTGGAGGCTGGACGGGCGTGAAGGCCCGCCTTATCAGCCACGGTCACTGTCAGGGAATATCTATCTGGGTTTGTTTCGGGCTCGTCTTTATCCACTGGATCAGCGGCGGCAGACTGCTTCGGCACGAAGACCTCGATGGCCCGTTCCGCAGCTCTGACGACGGCCGCAAGGTCATCGCCTTGTTGGGCGGCGGTGGCTGCGGCAACGGCAGCCTCGACTAGTGGGGCATCCACAAACTGAACTTGTTCTTCATCAAGGAACTCAAGAACAGACTCAACGGTCATCGTGGCCGAGCCCAAGTCCGTGAGGACGACAACGCCGAGACCTTGGCCGAGGGCATGGCTGATGGCGCCTTCGATGTAGTCGTAGGAAGTTCCGATACCGCCGTCTTCCAAGCCGCCGGCGGGAAGGATGGTCACATCAGCGGCCATTTGTCCGGCAAGCTCTGCTAGGCCTTCAGCGAGCTTGGCCGAATGCGATACAAGGACAAGCCCAACGCGCGGTTGTGTCATGTTTTATGCCTCCTTCGTTGAAGTCTCGGCAGCGTCGGCAGCCGCGGCCAGGAACAGAGCCGAGGACGTAGCACCCGGATCCTTGTGCCCAGCAGAGCGCTCCCCAAGATAGGAAGCGCGGCCCTTCGTTGCCACCATCGGAATGGTATCCTCCGCGCCGGTTGCTGCGGCGTCAGCAGCCGCGCTCACAACCTCAGCGGGACTCAGCGCGGCATCCGCCGCTTCACGGGCAGCTCGTGCGGCCGGCGCCCAGGCGTCGACCATCGTCTTCTCCCCTTCCGCGGCCTTGCCGCGCGCAGTAATCCCCTCAAGCGCAGCCTCGATTAGACCGGCCACCGTGGGCGCATCAATCGCCCCGGAACCGGCAGCCTTAGACGCACGCAAGAAAGCGGTCCCTAGCAACGGCCCGGAGGCGCCGCCAACGGTGGACATGAGTGTCTTTGCCGTCAGTTTCAGAACATCAGCGACGGTAGAATCCTCTGGGGAAATTTCCGCGCCCATCTTCTCCACGACGGCGCGGAAGCCGCGATCGACGTTTTCACCGTGGTCGCTGTCTCCAATGGCGCGGTCAAGCTCGATGAGCTCCTCGCGGTATTCATGCGCAGCTGCAGCACAATTATTCATCCACGCTAATGCCCAGTCGGTTGAAAGAGTTACATCATTTGTCATAGTTACACTCCTTGGCGTAGTGCGGCGGTGTGGCAGGGGGCGTCGAAAAGCGCAAGGTCTTCGTCGTCGGCGCGCATAACGCTCACGGAGCACCCGGCCATATCCAGACTCGTAACGAAGTTGCCCACAAGGGAGCGTTCAATGCTCACCCCCGCCTCCTTTAAGCGCTGAGCTACCCGACGGTAAACCACGTAAAGCTCAGAGGCCGGGGTGGCTCCCATGCCGTTGACAACGACGATGGTGCGCTCGCCTTCGCTCAGCTTAAGGTCTGCCAGGACGGGATCAAGCAAGTGGTCCGTTACGTCGTCGGCCGAAACCAGCGGAATCTCCTTGCGGCCCGGCTCGCCGTGGATGCCCACGCCCAACTCAACCTCGTCTTCCCCGAGGTTAAAGGAAGGCTTGCCCACATGGGGCACGGTGCAGGCGGAAAGCGCCGCGCCCATAGTCGCGGTGTTTTCTACCACCTTTTTCGCCACAGCGGTCACCGCAACGAGATCATCGCCGCGCTCGGCCGCCGCACCGGCCAGCTTCTCCACCAACAGCGTTCCGGCAACGCCGCGGCGACCGGCTGTAAACGTAGAATCTTCCACCGCGACATCGTCGTCGACGATGACCTGGCTGACCTCAACATCATCGAATTCAGCCAGCTCTGCCGCAGTATCGAAGTTGAGCACATCGCCGGTGTAGTTCTTCACGATGTAGAGCACTCCCGCCCCAGCATTAGCTGCCTCGGTGGCTGCTTGGATGGCATCTGGCGTCGGAGATGTAAACATAGCGCCGGGCACGGCCGCGTCCAACATTCCATGGCCGACGAAACCGGCATGCAGCGGCTCGTGCCCAGAGCCACCGCCGGAGACAATGGCAACCTTGCCGTGTTCTTTCTTCTGTTTGCGGAAAACAAACAGCGGGTTCGTGTTGCGAGTGACAATGTCACCGTGGGCTAACGCGAAGCCCTCTACTGATTCGGCTACTACGTTGTCCGGTGAGTTGATGAGCTTTTTCATCATCTTTCTCCTTAGGTTTTCTTTGGCCTAGAGCACTCTTCTCACAATGCTGCCGAGCCTACCCTTCGCCACCGGATACTGTGCCGGATTCTACTGCGTCCGCGCAGCTACCACTTGCGCAGATAATCGATGCGCTCTTGCAACTGCTCAGCGTTACACAGCGCGGTAGGAGGTCCGCCGCAGGCCTTGCGCGCTTCGGTGTGGATGGCTCCGTGCGGGCGGCCGGTGCGCTGAGCGGTGATGGAGACCACCGTGTTGAGCTCCTTGCGCAGCGCGGAAATCTCATCCACCACGCCTGACTGGGATCCGGTGCTGCTTGCCGACGCCTCCGCCCCACGCTTAGGCGCATGCGGGGTGCCGTAGAGCTTGCGACGTTGTTCCTCCGCCGCCTCAGCAGCCCGGCGCGCCTTCTCCTCTGCCTCACGGCGATCCATCTCATCGGACTGTTTCTTGCGAAGGAGGTCCTTGACCTGGTCTGCGTCGAGAAGCCCGGGAATTCCGAGGAAGTCTTCTTCTTCGTCGGTGATATTGCCCGTGGTGAACTGCGAGCCGTTGTAGAGCAGGCCGGAGAATTCTGCTTCCGCGCCGAGGGACTCATAGGAAGGCTCGAGCATGTCCGGCTCGGACTTCTTCTTATTGGCGTCCTCGAGCAACTCATCGTCCCAGCCCTCCTTGTCGGGGTTCTTCTCCCCTCCGAGGACGTGGTCGCGCTGCTTCTCCATGTTCTCCGCCAGCCCCAGCAGGACCGGGACAGACGGCAGGAATACCGAGGCGGTCTCTCCCGGCATACGGGAGCGCACGAAGCGGCCGATGGCCTGAGCAAAAAAGAGCGGGGTCGAGGCAGACGTGGCATAAACACCCACTGCGAGGCGCGGAACGTCGACACCCTCGGACACCATGCGTACGGCCACCATCCACTCGTCGGTGGATTCGGAGAACTCTGCGATACGCGCGGAGGAACCCGGGTCATCGGAAAGGATGACGGATACCGGGGTGTTCGAAATCTGCTTGAGGATCTTCGCGTAGGCGCGCGCCGTCGTCGTATCGGTAGCGAGTACGAGGCCGCCGGCATCCGGCATGTTGCGGCGCATCTGCATCAGACGCGTGTGGGCAGCTTGAAGGACGGTGGGGATCCACTCGCCCTTGGGGTCCAGAGCAGTGCGCCACGCGCGGGCGGTCTGCTCCGGATTGAGGATATCGCCCAAGCGGGCCGCATGCTCCTCGCCGGCACTATCGCGCCAGCGAGACTCGCCGGAGTAGCTGAGGAAGACCACGGGGCGCACGACGCCGTCGGCAAGCGCATCGCCATAGCCGTACGTGTGATCGGAGCGGGAGACCAAGTGCCCCTCACCGTCCTCCTCGTAGCGCACGAAAGGAATCTGGGAATCATCCGAGCGGAAGGGCGTACCGGTCAGCGCCAGGCGGTGTTCCACGTCGTCATAGGCCTCGCGCACGCCGTCACCCCAGCTCTTGGCGTCGCCGGCGTGGTGGATCTCATCGAGAATCACCAAGGTGCGCCGGGCTGAGGCCACCGCGCGGTGCTTAAAGGGGTGCATCCCTACCTGGGCGTAAGTCACCACCACGCCATCCATGGCGGGGTTGACTCCAGAAGAGTTCGTGAACTTCGGATCCAGCGCGAGCCCCACGCGGGAGGCAGATTCAGACCACTGCACTTTGAGGTGCTCGGTGGGCACCACCACGATCACGCGCTCTACGGTACGGTCCGCCATGAGCTCTGTGGCCACGCGCAGGGCGAAGGTAGTCTTACCTGCGCCTGGCGTTGCCACCGCCATGAAATCCTTCGGCTTGGTGGCCAGGAATTTATCCAAGGCCGCGCGTTGCCACACACGCAGCGAACCATTATTGGCAAATCTTTGTGCTGGAGTCTGTGTAGACACGGTCAGCGACTATCCCCCTCTAGTTATCCCAACATCCCGCTCTTGTGAAAGTCTTCGTTTTACGTCGACGCAACATTACGCGTCGACGGCACGCTTAGCGGCGGCGCAGGCTCTTATATACCCGCTCGCAGTCCGGGCACACGGGCGAACCAGGCTTGGCTTGCTTGGTGACGGGGAAGGTCTCACCACAGAGGGCAACGACGTACTTACCGTTGACCGCGGAATCGAGGATTTGGTTCTTCTTTACATAGTGGAAAAACTTCGGGGTGTCGTCGTTGGTCGACGTATCCTCGCGGACATCAGGGCGTTCAATAGTCTTAGTCGTCGTACTCACGCCCACTATCATGCCGCATCGGTATCGAAGTTGGCGAGTCCTACCGCTACGCTGGAGAGCATGACCCCTTCGAACTCGCGCGATAACGCCCGCCATACCCCACGATCGGGGCGGCGGCGTGGGCGTCGATTCGGGCGTGAGGCTTACCTCATTACAACCGCCAAACTCGCTCCCGGCCAGGACCGGCATCGCCGCGAAGTTATCTACTCCATTTTGCAGTTTCTGCGCATCCCTTCGCTGCTTCTAGCTGGTGTCATGGTGTATGCCTGGCATTGGTGGATTGCCGCCGCCCTCGTCGTGGGCGTCACCTTCCCGCTTCCCTGGATAGCCGTGGTCATCGGCAACGGGCGGGGGCAGAAGAAGGACAAACGTGACAAAGCTGTGTATAAGCCCGCGCTCGCCCGACAGATGGCGCAGGCACGGCGCGAACAAATCACCAGCGGTGCTCACGGCGAACTTCCCGGCGCGCCCTCATCGGAGGATTCCCCCTCGGGCACGAACGCGGAGAGTTCAACGACCAACACAATTGAGCACGAAGATTAAGAAGTCACCGTTTCCTTCCCCCAACTATCAAAGGATATTTTTGTGAGCACCCAACAGCCCTCCCCTTTCGGCCCGGCGATGAACCCGGACAACCCCATCGCAGACGTTGCGGAAGAACTAGCCCACGTCTTTGCTGAGGCAGGGTTGAGCGCGGACGGTATCGCGGGACACCTGGGGCCGGAGTACACCGAAGCGCTACATCGCGGCGAGCCAGCCGCCGTGGCACTGGGAGCCAACGGTGATTCCCGCCTGGACCACCTCATCCGGATCTTCCTGCTGCACGAACACGTACCGGCCACGCTGCTTTCCGACGTCCTCGGAGCACGCCTAGCCACCCGGCTGCTCGACTGCGGCGCAGTGCTTACCGACGAGCACGGCACCGCCTACGTGGCTTATGACATTCGGCCACACGTCATCGTGGGTAAGAACCGCATCGTGTTTTCCGATGTTGATGCTTCCCTAGTGGATCACGTGCCCGGCTCCGAGCACGTGTTGGGAGTAGGCTCTGCCAGTCTCTCCCTCTTGCACTCGACCCCGACCACACCCGTGTCCTCAGTACTAGACCTGGGCACGGGTTCTGGCGTACAAATCCTTGGGCAACTGGAGTCTGCTGAAAAAATTGTTGCGACCGACGTTCACGAGCGAGCCCTCCAACTTGCCCGCGCTACTGTCGCTGCTGCAGGCGCAGAAAACCGTGTTGAGCTTCGCCAGGGTTCTTGGTTCGAGCCCGTGCAGCACGAGAGCTTCGACCGAATCGTTGCTAACCCTCCGTTCGTGGTGGGCTTGCCCAAGGTGGGCCACGTGTACCGGGATTCCGGCCTCAATCTGGATGGAGCAAGTGAGCTTGTCATATCGCAAGCTGTGGAGCACCTCAATCCTGGGGGCACCGCACACATTCTCGCTGCGTGGGTACACCAAGGCGACAAGTCTTGGCAGCAGCGGGTTGCCTCGTGGCTGCCGGATACCGGCGTGGCCGCGTGGATCATTCAGCGCGATGTGGCGGACCCTGCGCTCTATGTTTCCACGTGGTTGAGCGATGAATCCGTGGATGTTCGCAGTGCCGAAGGCCAGGAGCGTTCACGCCGTTGGCTGGAGCATTTCCGCGATCATGATGTCACCGGCATCGGGTTTGGTTTCGTGGCTATCCAGCGCATTGCAGACGGCGAGCCCTCCGATATTTTGGCGGAGACCATGGCGCAGCCAGTCATCGATCCGCTCGGGCCCGAAGTGGAGGAATACTTCGCTCGCATTGAATGGCTACGCAACCTGGTGCCGGGTGAGCTGGAAACAAAGCATGTGCAGCTGCGCCCAGGTGTCGCCCGCGAAGACGTTTCACTGCCCGACACGGAGCTTGGCATGGGCTTTGAGCGCGCAGCATTACGGCTCAGCCGCACGGACGGTCCGCGCTGGCAGCATGACGTCGACGAGCACCTCGCGGCGATCGTCGCCGGGCTCAATCCCCACGGGCTGAGTATTGGGGAGACCATCGAGCTCTATGCCGCCGCGCAGGGCTTTGAGGAATCCGAGTTGGTCAGCGCCGCGCTTCCAGCCATTGTGGATCTCATCCGCCATGGGCTACTCATCCCTACGGAACTGTTGGCGTTTAGCAACACTGAGTAGCCCTCTCCCTCCCCCAAGTCCCTCGCGTTTGTCATCTGAGAAAGAACTCCTCCCCAGAAAGGTCGTGCACTCGATCCCATGCGTGCTGTCTTAACCCGCGTTTCCGAAGCAACCGTCACCGTAGACAACGACGTTGTCGGCTCTATTTCCTGCCCGGATACCGGCGGCGTCTTAGCGCTCGTCGGTGTTTCCCGCGAGGACGTCGCGGCAGGTTCTGATTCCGGCACTGCCGAGGGACCAACCTTGGAAGAGCGGATGGACACGATGGCGCGCAAAATCGCTGAGCTGCGCATCCTAGAAGGCGAGACGAGCGTGGCCGACAGCGGTGCGCCTGTTCTGGTGGTAAGTCAGTTCACCCTTTACGGGCGAACGGCCAAAGGCAGGCGCCCATCGTGGTCAGATGCCGCACCGGGTGAAGCCGCGCAGCCGGTTATCCAGGGAGTTGTCGCTCGCCTTCGCGAGCGCGGGATCACTGTGGAGGAAGGCCGCTTTGGAGCGATGATGCGCGTCTCCTCCGTCAATGAAGGACCGTTTACCGTGCTCGTTGAGGTCTAGCTTCGGCGCGCCTCCCCCAAAATGGCCTAAAACCTCTCGCACATCCCGGGTGATTAAACATTTTTGGGCCCGTGGGAACTATCTGACGCGAAGGCCCGTTGTAGGGGATGAACCAAGCCGCAACTTAGGAGGCATGAGATGGCCACATCATCCGCTGCTAGCGTCCAGGACGAGGACGGACAGGAAGTTGACCGCGGCTCACGCCGTAACCAGACCAATGACAATCCCTCCGCGGACTTGGTCCGCGTTTACCTCAATGGAATCGGCAAGACTGCGCTGCTGAGCGCCGAGGACGAGGTTGAATTGGCGCAGACCATTGAGGTTGGCCTCTACGCCGAGTACAAGCTCGCCAATGCCGAGAAGCTAACTCGCGCGGAGAAGCGTGACCTGAAAATTTTGGCCCGCGAAGGTAAGAAGGCACGCTCCCACCTCTTGGAGGCAAACTTGCGCCTCGTGGTCTCCCTGGCTAAGCGCTATACCGGCCGCGGCATGCCGCTACTGGATCTCATCCAGGAGGGTAACTTGGGCCTGATTCGCGCGATGGAGAAGTTTGACTACGCCAAGGGCTTCAAGTTCTCCACATACGCAACCTGGTGGATCCGCCAGGCCATTACCCGCGGCATGGCTGACCAGTCCCGGACAATTCGCCTCCCTGTACACCTAGTTGAGCAGGTTAATAAGCTTTCGCGCATCAAGCGCGAGATGTACCAATCCCTAGGCCGCGAGGCTACGAACGAGGAGCTCGCAGAGGAATCGGGAATCGAAGAGTCCAAGATCGAAATGCTGCTGCGTCAGTCCCGCGATCCTGTCTCCTTGGATATGCCGGTGGGCACCGATGAAGAGGCTCCACTGGGAGACTTCATCGAGGATGCCGAAGCAACGGACGCCGAAACCGCCGTGGTTGCTTCCATGCGCCACTCCGATATCCGCTCCGTCATTGGTTCTTTGGAGGAGCGCGAGCAGGACGTCATCCGTTTGCGCTATGGCTTGGACGATGGGGTTCCGCGCACCCTCGACCAGATTGGCCGCAAGTTCGGTCTCTCCCGCGAACGCGTTCGCCAAATTGAACGTGAGGTCATGGCCAAGCTGCGCGAAGGAAACCGCGCCGATCGCCTCCGCGAATACGCACTCTAAATCTTTTATTCGAATCCTGGCATGAGCCATCGAGCCAGCTACCTGCTAGCCCAGCTGAAACAGCATTGTGGGCTTTGGCGGTCAGCGCTCGGTGGCTTTCGTCGTTCCACAAGGTCCCGCGAGGTTGCCGTGCCCCGTCGAACCCCGCCGGAGGCACAGCGCTGCGCGCTCAATACTTTCAATGAATGCGCTATTGTTTAAGATATTCTCTTAATACATCCTTATTACCGCGTCTAAACCTATGTGGCTACGCACCGCCCACAACGCAGAAAGGTAAGCCCACGTGAGGGACCTAGTTGACACCACGGAAATGTATCTGCGCACCATCTACGAGCTCGAAGAGGAAGGCATCACTCCCCTCCGCGCGCGGATCGCAGAGCGTTTAGAGCAGTCTGGGCCGACCGTATCCCAGACCGTGGCTCGTATGGAGCGCGATGGTCTGCTCCACGTGCGCACTGATCGCAGCCTCGACCTCACCCAACAGGGCCGCGAATTGGCAACCAACGTCATGCGCAAGCACCGCCTAGCTGAACGCTTGCTCACAGACGTCCTTGGACTGGACATCGACAAGGTCCACGACGAGGCCTGCCGGTGGGAACACGTCATGAGTGAAGAGGTAGAAAAGCGCGTCGTCGCGGTATTGGAGGATTCCTCGCGCTCACCATTCGGCAACCCCATCCCAGGCTTGGCACAGTTGGGCACGACCCCGGTGGAGCTCGACTTGGGAACCCGCGCCATCGACCTCCCCACGGGACAAGAAACTGAAGCCACCATCGTGCAAATCAATGAGGTGTTGCAGGCCGACAGCTCGACCTTCGATGATCTTTATTCCTGCGGAATCCAAATCGGTTCGCAGGTGACGGTGGTCAATGAGAGCGGAACCATTACGCTGACGACGAAGTCGGGCCATACTGTCGAGCTTGTCGACGATCTCGCCCACGCCATCCGAGTTAAGGAGAAGTAAGACGATGAAGCTGTTAGTTACCGGTGGTGCCGGATATGTCGGCAGTGTGTGCGCGGCAGTCTTGGTTGAAAAAGGCCACGACGTCACCATCATCGACAACTTCTCTACCGGCAACCGCGAGGCCATCCCAGAGCAGGCACGTCTCGTTGAAGGCGACGTCGCTGATGTCGCCCGTGAGGTGTTGTCTGAAGGTGGATTCGACGGCGTGCTGCACTTTGCGGCGCGTTCCCTCGTCGGTGAATCCGTTGAAGCCCCCGCTGACTATTGGCAACATAATGTCGTAACCACGCTGACGCTCCTAAACGCCATGCGGGAATTCGAGGTCACAAACCTCGTCTTTTCCTCGACCGCTGCAACCTACGGCGAGCCAGCGCAAGTGCCAATTACGGAGTCGATGCCTACGCAGCCAACGAATCCCTACGGCGCGTCCAAGCTCGCAATTGACTACATGATCACGTCCTATGCCACTGCCTACGGCCTTGGGGCGACCTCCTTGCGCTACTTCAATGTCGCCGGAGCCTACGGCACCATTGGAGAAAACCGCGAAGTAGAAACCCACCTCATTCCCCTCGTCCTGCAGGTAGCGCTGGGGCACCGCGACAAGATTTACATCTTCGGCGATGACTACAACACCGCCGACGGCACCGCGGTCCGGGATTACATCCACATCCGAGACCTGGCAGAGGCCCACGTCCTAGCGCTGGAGAGCAACGCCGCAGGAACGCACCGCATCTACAACCTTGGCTCCGGGGATGGCTACTCCGTCAAACAGGTCATTGAGGCCTGCCGCGAAGTAACCGGTCACCCCATCCCGGCTGAGCTTGCACCTCGCCGCGCTGGGGATCCCGCAACACTCGTGGCCTCTTCGGAAAAGATCAAATCCGAGCTCGGGTGGAACCCCAGCCGCACCGATCTGACCACCATCGTGACAGACGCGTGGAACTTCACCCAGCAGCTCGGCGAGCGGGCACATTCTGCGCATCGCTAGCCGCATCCTCTGAATGCTCCTCCCCTTCCCCTATAGCGTTTTCATAGGCTTTGAGGGCGCCTGTATGAATTGAGTCCCGAATCTTTTCGTGCAGGCCATGACGGTATGCCTGGCACAGGAGTGAGCCTAGGCGGTGGCTGGGAAATTCTTCCACGACGAGCTGCAATGCAGGACCCGCGAGGATATCCCACTCCTGTTCCAGCTGCGCCAGCGCAAAGAGAGTCAGCGCGTTTGCCCGCAACTCGCCGCCGAATGTCCGCGCCGCCGCCAGAAGGAGATGCGCTCCCTTTTCGCCCGACGTCGCGCACACGTTCACGACAAGGTCGCGCGTCCACGTCGTTGACAGCCACACAGCACAGGTTGCCAGCAGCTCACTGTCCTGCTCAGCCTCCTCCACCGACGCCACCTGGTGAAGCGCCCACCGAGCATCGTCGAGCAAGTGATCCAAGAGGTCCTTTCGTTTCTTTCCCCGCACAGCTGCTACCTGCGCACGATACTGCGTCGCCGTTTCTCGCGCTTGCCGTGCCAAGGCATCGGCTTCGGCAGCATCCAGATACTGGTTCCCTGCGGCAAAGACAGCAAAGAACTCCTCCCTATTGAGCTCCGGTACAACATTGTGGTCGACGCAAGAGCGCATCGAGGGGGCGTCGGTCAGCGCCGGTATTGTCCCCTCAACCCACTTCTTCATTGGCCCGCTTCCATCCGCGTTGACGGTTCCATGAAGCAAGACATAAGCCTCATGTTTGGTGATTTCCCGGGTATGCCACGCAGCGTCGACCTCCAGCCCGTCCTCGGCGCGGTCTAGGCCATATAGCCAGTGAGCCACCTCCCTGAGCTCGGTGAGGGGACGCTTCGAAATAAGGAATGCAAACACACCTTCGCGGGCGTGCTCGGCCAGTAACGGCGAGATGTCCGCTACTGCCCCTTGGGCATCAGCAATGTCGACGCGAGCAAGCGGGCCCATGGCTGGGCCTCGCGGGGTGGTATCGATAGCCATGAAAACCACCGATTCAGTGGGATAGAAGCCTAGGAGGCCAGGGATGTTTGCGAGGAGGTGACCTGGGGTCGTTATCGGTGGAGTGCGGTCTGTATGCGTTGAGAGTGTGTTCATACCTTGTAGCCTGAACCACACTTACCTCAGTTCGCTAGAGCACTAAGACCGTCCACGGCACATCTGTGGATAACGAGTCCGGGCTAGTGCGCAGTCCACTGGAAGTAGCCCGGTTTTCCACACCCAGCAAGTGGAATCCTGGCACAACCAGCCTCCATATGGCATGCTTGAACGATCATCACTGGTTCCCTGCGGGAGCCCCGCGTGTACGGACCAGCTTCGCGTTCGCCCCGGACGCCCAGTCGCCTCTGGGAATAGGCGGTAAGCCTTAAGCGTTGCATGTCACAGAACACTGATTGAGGTCGTACGCTCGAGAACAAGCACACGGCTAGAAGGAGGAGTCACAACCATGCAGGAAGAACAGCGCCGCATGTACGAGCTGGAGTACCCCGCTCCAGTGGTCAAGGATGATTCCACTCCAGGCGCAGGCCCCACAATGATCGTTGCCATGAATGGCTACGCCGATGCAGGCCAGGCCGTTGAAGCCAGTGCTGATCACCTCAAAGCCGCGTTGGAAAACCGCCAGCTGGCCTCGTTTAATAACGACGAACTCATTGACTACCGTTCACGCCGCCCTGCCGTCACTATCGACCATGACCGCACCGTGGAGATTGAGAACACGGATTTGGGCATCAAGGTATTGCGGGATAATTCCGGCACGCCTTTCTTGCTGCTGTCCGGACCGGAACCGGACTTGCGGTGGGAGGCCTTTACGGATGCGGTAGTGAACTTGGTTGAAAAGTTCGATATCAAGAACACCATCATGCTCTACTCCGCGCCCATGCCGGTGCCACACACCCGCCCCACGGTGGTCACTGCGCACGGCAATGCCCCGGAACTCCTTAACTCTATGGTACGCATGGAATCCACCATGATGGTCCCCGGCGCAGCCGCCCTGTATATTGAGCGTGCCTTGGATAAGAAGGGCCGCCGCGTGGCCGGCTATACCGCGCATGTGCCGCATTATCTGGCGGCCTCGCCTTATCCAGCGGCCACGCTCCGTCTTCTGGATTCGGTTGCCTCAGCCGTCGACCTCAACATTCCCTTGGGTAGCTTGGAGGCAGACGTGGCTCGCGTCAACCAGCAGCTCGAGGAGCAGGTGACGGATTCTGAAGAGATCGCGGGCGTGGTCCGCCAGTTGGAAGAGCAGTACGACGCTTATATGGAGCGCTACCGTTCCCGCCATCCGCAGGCCATTATGCCGGGTGAAGAGCACATGCCTACGGGCGAGGAAATCGGGGCTGACTTCGAGGCTTTCCTTGCCGGACTCGATGACAACCCGGATATCCTCTCTGAAGACATCGACGACCGCGAGGATAACTACGGGCGCGACGAGGGCCCCGGCTCAGACATGGACGATGACGTCTAACCTCAGATAAGCTCAGCACGCCGCGGCTGTCGAGGAGTCTCGGTCTTTCACAGCCGCAGGGCGGAGACTTATGCTCTAAGGCTTTCGCCTAAGGTGGGACGGGTGAACCTTTCTCAGATGTTGCCCGATCTCGCCGAAGTCCCCGAGTCGATGGTTGATGAGGCCATCTGGGACACGTTTTTATCGTGGACCTCCGGCCGTGGAATCTCGCTGTACCCGGCGCAGGAAGAGGCCTCTTTAGCTATCCTCGCGCAGGATAACGTCATCTTGGCCACGCCTACCGGATCCGGTAAGTCCATGGTAGCCAATGCCGCCCACTTCATAGCTTTAGCGCGAGGGCAGCGCAGCTTCTACACCGCCCCTATCAAGGCCTTGGTGAGCGAGAAATTCTTCGCTCTCTGTGAGATTTTTGGCCCAGAAAACGTTGGCATGATGACCGGCGATGCCACGGTGAACGGTTCCGCGCCCATCATTGCTGCGACCGCGGAGATCGTCGCCAATATTGCACTGCGAGATGGCGCGGAAGCCGCCATCGATCAGGTGGTCATGGATGAATTCCACTATTATTCCGAGCCGGATCGCGGCTGGGCCTGGCAGGTTCCGCTGTTGGAATTGCCGAAGGCACAGTTCTTGCTCATGTCCGCGACCTTGGGCGATACGACGTGGCTGGAGAAGGACTTAACTGAGCGCACCGGACGCACGACGACGCTCGTGGCTGGGACAACCCGCCCGGTCCCGTTGGACTTCTCCTACGTCTTTTCCGCTGTCCATGAAACCATCGAGGAATTGCTCGCTGGTGGCAAGGCACCTGTCTACGTGGTCCACTTCTCCCAGCGCGAGGCCTCAGAGCGCGCGCAAGCATTGACGTCGCTGTCAAAGATCATCACCTCAGAGGAGAAGGAGTCCATTGCCGCTGAGCTCGCGGGATTCCGATTCACCACGACGTTCGGCAGGGACCTGTCTAAGCTGCTTCGTAAGGGAATTGGTGTACACCATGCCGGCATGTTGCCGAAGTATCGGCGCTTGGTGGAGCGGTTGGCCCAAAAGGGTCTGCTCAAGATCATCTGCGGTACCGACACTTTAGGTGTTGGCATCAATGTACCGATCCGCACGGTGTTGATGACGGGCCTGGCCAAGTATGACGGAACCCGTCAGCGGATCCTCAAGTCCCGCGAGTTTCACCAGATTGCCGGTCGCGCCGGCCGAGCAGGCTATGACACGGAAGGCACGGTCGTCGTAGAGGCGCCGGAGCACGAGATCGAAAACGCCAAAGCGCGGCGGCGCGTGGGCGATGACCCGGCGCGCCTAAAGAAACTGAAGAAGAAGTCCGCGCGCGATGGCGAGGTTTCGTGGTCGGAACAGACCTATGCCCGGCTTATCGACGCCGAACCGGAGCAGCTCACTTCCCAATTCCGAGTCTCCAATTCCATGCTGCTCAATGTGCTCGCCCGCCACGGCAACGGTTACGAACACCTAAAACACCTGCTGCGTACGAGCCACAACACGCGTGCGCGCCAGAACGAAGACATCTTAACGGCGCTGAGCCTGTTTCGAGGGCTTCTCAATTCAGGCGTGGTCCAAAAATCCACCAAGGGCCTCGATATCTATGGCCGCCCTTACCACGTGGTGCGGGAAATGCCGCGCGATTTTGCCTTGAATCAACCTTTGGGGCCCTTCGCGTTGGCGGCGCTCACCTTGCTGGATCCGGATTCGGACACGTATGCACTCGACGTTATCTCCGTCTTCGAGGCGGTGCTCGATGATCCTCGCCAAGTCCTGATTGCTCAGCAAAAGCAACGCCGTGGCGAGGAGATCGCGGCGCTCAAAGCAGACGGGGTGGACTACACCGAACGCATGGCCATCGTGGAAGACATCACGTGGCCGAAGCCACTCGAAGAGCTCTTGGAGCAGGCCTACGACACTTTTTGCGAAACCAATCCTTGGGCCAAGGAATTTGAGCTGCGTCCTAAGTCCGTGGTTCGCGACATGCTAGAGAGCACCATGACCTTCTCCGACCTTGTCGCCACCTACGGACTCGCCCGCTCTGAAGGCGTCATCCTGCGCTACCTCACTGATGCTTGGCGCACGCTCAAACAGTCGATCCCTGCCGAGTTCCTTACCGAGGAGCTCGAGGACATCATCGTCTGGCTCGGAGAGCTTATCCGCCAGGTTGATTCTTCGCTCGTCGACGAGTGGGCTGAAATGGCCGGCGAGGACTCCCCCATTTCCCAGGCGGATTTGGACCGCGAATTGGCCTTCGGCGTTGAGGATCCCACTGCCTTGACAGCCAATCAGCGTGCCTTTGGCATCATGGTGCGCAACTACTTCTTCCGGCTCGCGCAGCTCTTTGCCTTGGAGAAGGAAGATCGCTTGGCAGATTTGTTGGATTATTTGGAGGAGATCCCCGACTTTGGCCAAGCTCTCGATGACTACTTCGATGACTACGATGACATCGATACTGGGCCAGCAGCACGGGGCCCGGAGTACTTTGTCCTGGACAAGGGCGCCAAGGGCTCAGGGGCTCGTAGCGTCGGGGGTTCACGATCGTGGACCGTCCGGCAGATCCTCAAGGACCCAGAGGGGGACAACTCCTACCACATCGTTGGCACTGTCGATTTGGATGCCTCCGATGAGGCTGGTGAAGTCCGGCTGTCCGAACTACGCGTGGAATACTAGGGAATTTAAATACGCCCTTTCTTTGTTATTATTCTCCGTCAACCGCATATTATGCGTATGATTGGGGAATGAGTACGCCACAGCAGATAGACGAACGCCAGCTTTCCCCCATCCCCCACGCCAGCGCCGCGCCCGCGGCCGAGCATCTCACCCTCGGATCCTTCACCATGAAGGTTCTCAACGGCATCTCGATCGCCGTCGTCGTGTCGCTCGTCCCGCAGGCCTTGCTCGGCGAGTTGGCCAAGGCGCTGCTCCCCTTCTGGTCCGGCGCGTCCACAGTAATAGCGCTGACGGGTCTAGCCGCCAGCCTTTTACCTGTGATGATTGGTGTCCTCGTAGGCATCGAATTCAAGATGACGCCGATTCAGACCGCAGCCGTGGGCATTGCTTCTTTCTGCGGCTCCGGGGTGGCCACCGTCAATCCCGAAGGCGGCTTCTTCCTCAAAGGCACCGGGCTCGTCATCAACTCTGGATTAACCGCAGCCATGGCAGTTGGTTTGCTCCTCTTCATCGGCGATAGGCTCAAGAACTACTCCATCTTGCTGCTGTCCACCATTGTGACGCTCGTTGCGGGCAGCATCGGGTGGGTTATCACCTTCCCCATCGTCAAGGTCTTTACGCTGTGGCTTGGTGACCTCGTGAACGGTGCGACAACTTTGCAGCCGGTCCTCATGGGTGTAGTCCTCGCTGTTCTTTTTGCAGTCATGATCGTCTCCCCAGTCTCCACCGTCGGCATTGCTACCGCCATCTTTATCGACGGCATCGCCTCTGGCACCGCCAACCTCGGAGCCGTTGCTGCGGGGTTCACGCTCCTCGTTGCCGGCTGGCGCGTCAACGGCTTCGCCACCTCCATCCTGCATGTTCTGGGCTCTCCCAAAGTGCAGATGGCCAACATGTTGTCCAAGCCTGTCACCTTCCTTCCCGTTATTTGCTCCGCCGCAATCCTGGGCGGCATTGGTGGCGCTCTAGGGATCTCGGGCACACCAATCTCCGCCGGTTTCGGAATTTCCGGACTCATGGGCCCGCTGGCGGCTCTCAATTACGAAGGGTGGGGATGGAGCGCCGGCAACGTGATGATCATTACCTTCGTTTATGTCGTACTTCCCCTCGCCCTTGCGCTGCTCTTTTGCTGGCTCTTTGAAAAGGTTCTGCACTTAACCAAATCTGAATACTTTTCCCTCGATTTCAAGTAGCGACATGGGGAGTACAGTGGGCGCCACTATGACTAACCCAAAATCCCCAGCCACCAGCATCCACCTTGCCGGCGTTCGTTTTGAGACGCATGAGGACTCAGTCACTGTGCATTGGCTCCTCGGAGGCATGCCCCACCACCGTGACGTCGTCTTTAAGCTGCACACCCTCGACCTTCAGCTCATCGCCCACTTCGAGCAAGCCAACCTCAGCTCGATGGAGATCGCTTCATACGGAGAAGACACGAGGGACGCCCACCGTCCAGTTGATTATCAATACAACTACTCCCCCGAGGCACTCGCAATCACGCTGCCCACCGCCCACTTTAATCTAAAAGAGGAAGTCTTCACGATGGGCCTGTCAGTGGACGGCATCCCCTGCGGTGAGTGGACGGGAACGATTACCTAAGCCTTCACTCCCTACACACAGCGAAGCCTATACACGCTTTACAGGACTCTGACCAGCGACGATACTGGAGTAAGAGCAGTTCTCTAGGATTCAAGGAGCTGGAAATGGCACACCATGCCAATGAGCCCCATGGCGATTCACACAACGCGCGGTTAAATTCCCTTCGGGCGGGAGTTCTCGGCGCCAATGACGGCATCGTCTCCGTCGCTGCACTTCTGCTCGGCGTCGTGGGGTCGGGGGCGTCGGCAAGCGCCATCCTCACCGCCGGCTTGGCCGCAACCGTATCGGGAGCCGCGTCGATGGCGCTGGGAGAATACGTCTCGGTGTCAGCGCAGCGTGACTCCGAACGGATGATGATAGCCAAGGAGACTCGCGAACTGGCGGAGCTTCCTGAACAAGAACACGCCGAACTCGTATCCATGTTGGCTGACTACGGCATGAACACCGCTACCGCAGACACCGCCGCACATGAGATCGCCGCCAAAGATAGGCTCTTGGAGGCACACCTGAGGCTGGAGATGGGCATCGATGGTGAGGACCTGACGAACCCTTGGCACGCCGCTTTCTGGTCGGCAGTATCTTTCCTTGCCGGTGCAGCGCTACCCCTCCTGTCAATCTTTATAGCCCCGATGAGCATGGCCGCAGCAGTCGTCGCCGTGATCACTCTCATTGCCCTGGCGATTACGGGCTACGTGTCTGCTCGCCTCGCCGGTACAAATGCCGCACGTTCCGTCTTCCGCCTCGTCATTGGTGGCGCGCTCGGGCTAGCCATTACCTATGGCATCGGCGTTGCCTTCGGCGGGGTCATCCGCTAGAAGGCCGCAAACCTCCCCAGCCCTTTGAGGCACAAAAAGTCCCACTCCCCTGTACATAATCACGGGAGTGGGACTTCTCTATCGTGCGCCTAAGAAGGCATGCTGTTTATCTACTCAGCGGAGCGCACAGCCTCAGCCTGCAGCGCCTGCGCCACAGCCTGAACAACGCCTGCGACCTTGACGCCTTCCCAAATCTGCTCCTTGGTCACGCCCTCCTCCAACAGAGTATTGGCGTGTGCAGTCAAGCAGTGCTCGCAGCCGTTGATAGCGGAGACAACGGTGCTCCACAGCTCAAACGTTGCCTTGTCTACGCCAGGCTTAGCAATGATGTTCATGCGCAGACCAAACTTGACCTGAGCGAAATCATCGCCCAACCAGCTCTTTGCGCGGTAGGCCACGTTGTTCATAGCCATCACCGTGGCGGAGCCGAGAGCTGCGTCAACTGCCTCTTCACTGAGGTGCTCGCGGGCTTCCTCAAGAATCTCCTTCAGGACCAGATCATTACGGGTGGCGGCCGCAGCAGCGACCAAGCTGCCCCACAGCTGCTCCTCATTCAGCTCGGTCGTACGCGTCAGCGTACCGATGTTGAGCTTCTGATCCTTGGCATACGCCGGAAGTGCGGACTTCAGGTTGTCGATGGACACTGAGTAACTCCTTTATGGTTGGACGGTTGTGCTTAGCGTTGTCTTACAGTGCGGACTGAACGACCTCGAGCTTGTCAATGTTCTTCGTCGGGTCATTAGCCTCCCAGTTGCAGGCACAAACCTCTTCGGACTGCAGCGCATCGAGCACGCGCAGAACCTCATCAACGTTGCGGCCCACAGCGTCCGGGGTCACGGACACGAACTGGATAACACCGTCCGGGTCAATGATGAAGGTCGCGCGGTCAGCAACACCGTCGGCATTCTCCACACCGAGGGCGCGGATGAGGTCGTGGCGAATATCAGAGAACATCGGGAACGGGACTTCCTTCAGCTCCGGGTGGGTTGCACGCCAGTTGAAGTGCGCAAACTCATTGTCGGTGGAGCCGCCGAGGATCTGGGTATCGCGGTCCTGGAATTCCTCATCCAGCTTGCCGAAGGCTGCGATCTCAGTCGGGCACACAAAGGTGAAGTCCTTCGGGTAGAAGAATACAACCTTCCACATCCCCTGGTACTTGTCCAAAGACACCTGCTCGAAGTAATCCTCCGGCTGGTTAGCGTTGACGTCGTGGAGGTCGCCGCCCTTCAGCGCAGTCAGTTCGAACTCTGGGAACTTCTCACCAACGGTCAAGATAGGCATAGAAGATTCAACTCCTTCAATAGTCACAACAATGCACAAAAGTGATGTAAATCTCTACGACCACACACCATTTTGCCTTTTAGCTGGTACGCAGCCGCTCGCTTGTTAAGTATGCCACGAACCCTCTCACACGTCAATAGGCCTGACGAATTAGAGATGTTAGAGTTATAGGCATGAACAATAAGGAGTATCGCCCAACCCTCGCCCAGTTGCGCACCTTCGTCACGATTGCGGAGAACAAACACTTTGGCTCCGCGGCCGCCAAACTCGATATCTCCCAGCCTTCGCTCTCCCAAGCACTCGTCGCCCTCGAACAAGGCTTGGGCGTCCAGCTCATCGAGCGCTCTACCCGCAAAGTCATCGTGACGTCCACCGGCGAGGCGCTCCTCCCCTACGCCAAGGCAACGCTCGAAGCTTCCGATGCCTTCCTCAGCCAAGCCCACGGTGCAAGCGGTACGTTAACTGGCCCCCTCACCATCGGAATCATCCCCACCATCGCGCCCTATATTTTGCCGGGGCTGCTGAAATCCATCAGCGAAACCTACCCCGATCTAGAACCACGCTTCGTCGAGGAGCAGACTCAACACCTGTTAGACAAGCTGCGCGAGGGCAGCTTAGACCTCGCTGTGGCCGCACTGCCCACCGAGGCCACCGGGATGGTCGAGACTCCTCTCTATAGCGAATCCTTTACCGTCGTAACACCGGCAGGGCACCCGCTCGCGGGGCGCGAGGATCTCACGCTCGAAGAGCTTGCAGACCTTGACCTTTTGCTGCTTGACGACGGCCACTGCCTCCGCGACCAAGTCCTCGACCTATGCCGTCGCGCCAAGGTGAACCCCTCCGAAGCCACCAATGCCGTCACCCGAGCATCATCGCTGACCACTATCCTGCAGCTCGTCATGGGGAATCTAGGCACTACCCTTGCCCCTGAATCAGCACTCGCAACGGAATGCCAAAACCCGCAGCTTGCGGTCGCCCGTTTCGCCCCCACGGTAACGGCGGAGCGCCAGGTTGGACTCGTTTTCCGATCGTCTGCAGCCCGCGCTGATGAATTCCGCGCCTTTGGCTCTTTGGTCACCGCCGCCTTCCAGGACGCTGCGGAACGCTCCCGAGCCCTCTTCCCGGCCTCATAATTCAAGCCCCCGACTCTAATGGCGTTAAAAACTACAACGCCGCCCTTGGCTTACCCCTTTTAGTGCGACCCGCCTCGATAGGCGGTGGCTAAACAAGAGGAAAGCTTAGGCGGCGTTGCGTTATAGGTTTGGCTTAAGCCTTAAGCTGCCGGAGCATAACGCCCCTGGCACTGGCGGCACAGGTGCGCTGTCGCCAGCTGAAGGGCCGGCGCGATAATAATCAGAGCCAAGCCCAAGGTAATAAGGGACGCGAAACCCAAGAGGCCAGACAGGACAATAAACAGCAAAAGGTGGCTGTAGTTTTCCTTGCCCAGCTTGAGTCCCTGGGAGAAAGCCTCGCCGATCGAGGAGGTATCGGCTGCCAACCAGGGCATGAGGGTAAAGAAGGGCTGAATAAACAGCGCAATCAGCATCACTACTAGGAGCCCACCAAAGATGGAGCCAACGAGCGCGAAAACATCGCTCTGGCTGAGTTGCTCCGGATTCTGGAGATCCATCGAAGAGACTCCACCCAGGCCGACAACAAACAGAACGACGACCACGATGACGATGGAAATCGCGACAAGAACACCCAAAACAAGGTTCACTACGAGTGGCGGCACCCAGCGAACTCCCTGGAACAGGGTTCCCCATGTGGGGCTCGGCTTATCGATTTCACGGTAGGCCAAACGATAAACAACCAGAGAAATGACAAAGGACAGGATGGACACCACGAAGGAGAAGAGGTCCACCATGACAGAGGTTTCCGCCCCATCGGCACTCTGCGCACCAACGCTGAGTCCGATTTGTGGGACGAACTGAATAGCAAACACAACGACGGCGCCCAACACCCACAAAAGTGCGTTGCCGAGCGCGGCCTTGAATCCCCATTTGATCGCTTCGATAGCGCTGACTGGACCCGTATAGGCCGGACCGGCACCTGGGCCGAGGCCCTCTTGGCCGGAGCTATTCCCATAGCTCGCACCGGCATAACCCGGCTGGCCAGCATCGTACCCACCATAGGACTGAGAGCCATAAGCTCCGCCACCATAGTTGCCATAGTTGCCGGATTGACCGAAACCAGCCTGGTCTTCTGGGTGGCTGGTGGGTTCATACTTTGGAAGCCCACCAGTGTTCCCGGAGGAATTACCGGGGCCGTTCTGCGGGTTGCTTCCGAACCCTCCGTTGGAGCCGTTGTCCTCCGGATTCGAACCAAAAGGATTAGTCATTGATTGTGCCCTTCTTTAATCATTGTTCACACAGTCACCACGAGGGTACCAATTTCTCTACCTGGACCTGTGAGCGAATAGCCTTCCGAGTAGACTTTTAGGTCAACTATGACTGCTACTCGCGAAGATCTTTACGGCGCTCTCACAACAGTTTCTTTGAGTGATGAGCGCGCATTCCGTCGCCGCCTGCGCAAGGCTCGCTCTCCTAAGGCCCTTGCTGCGATCCAGGCCGATATCACAGCCGCCCAAGACAAGGTGAGCACCATCGATGCCAACGTGCCGCCGATTACCTACCCCGAGCAGCTTCCCGTCACCGGACGCCGCGACGATATCGCCGCGGCGATCGAAAAGAATCAGGTGGTCATCATCGCTGGTGAAACCGGTTCGGGAAAGACCACACAGATTCCAAAAATCTGCCTGGAACTCGGCCGCGGCCGGCGGGGGCTCATTGGCCATACCCAGCCGCGGCGACTAGCAGCGCGTACCGTCGCCGAGCGCATTGCAGAAGAACTTGATCAGTCGATCGGGGAGACAGTCGGCTATGCCATTCGCTTCGATGACAAAGTCTCCTCCACCACCGCCGTGAAGCTCATGACCGACGGCATCCTGCTGGCAGAGATGCAGCGCGACCGTTTCCTCAATGCCTACGACACGATCATCATCGATGAGGCACACGAGCGCTCACTCAACATCGACTTCCTCTTGGGCTACCTCAAGCGGCTGCTTCCCAAGCGTTCGGATCTGAAGGTCATCATCACCTCAGCAACGATTGATCCCGAGCGCTTCGCCGAACACTTCGCGGACGCTGAGGGCAATCCTGCCCCCATCATCGAGGTCTCCGGGCGCACCTACCCCGTGGAGATCCGCTACCGTCCGCTCGAGGTCGAATCGGGTGGCAAGACCATCGACCTCGATCCTCTCGACGCCCTCTGCGAAGCCATCGAGGAGCTCATGGCCGAAGGCGAAGGAGATATTCTGTGCTTCTTCCCCGGAGAGCGCGATATCCGCGACGCCATGGAGGCCATCGAGGGGCGCCACTGGCGCAACGTGGAGGTCACTCCGCTCTTCGGACGCCTGTCCAACCAGGAACAACATCGCGTCTTCCGCTCGCACCGCGGACGGCGCATCGTGCTCTCCACCAACATTGCTGAGACCTCGTTGACGGTGCCAGGCATTCGCTACGTCGTGGATACGGGAACGGCGCGTATATCGCGCTATTCCACGCGCACCAAGGTGCAGCGCCTCCCCATCGAGCCGATCTCCCAGGCAAGCGCCAACCAGCGCTCGGGCCGCTGTGGCCGCGTTGCGGATGGCATCGCCATCCGCCTGTACAGCGAGCAGGATTTCCTATCCCGCCCGGAGTTTACGGATCCCGAGATTCTGCGCACCAACCTGGCCAGCGTCATCCTACAGATGATTTCGCTGCGCCTTGGGGACATTGCTGACTTCCCCTTCGTCCAAGCCCCTGAGCCGAAGGCCGTACGAGACGGCCTACTTCTTCTGCACGAACTGGGCGCCCTAGAGGGCAAAGAAAAAGACGGACTACCTGTCCTGACCCGAATAGGCCGCGATCTTGCCCGCATCCCCGTAGATCCACGCATGGCCCGCATGCTGGTCGAGGCCAAGACTTCCGGGTGTCTCCACGACGTCATGGTCATCGTTGCTGCCATGACGATCCAAGATGTGCGCGAGCGGCCGAGCGACAAGCAAGCTCAAGCCGACCAGGCACATGCCCGCTTCAAGGATAAAACCTCCGACTTTGTGGCCATGCTCAACCTGTGGGACTTTGTCCAGGAAGCTCGCGATGAGATGAGCGGTAATGCTTTCCGCAAACGGATGAAGGCCGACTTCCTGCACTATATGCGCATCCGCGAGTGGTTCGATCTGGTGCGGCAGCTGCGGGATGTCGCCAAGCAGCTCGGGTGGAAAGCCCAGGAAAGCACAGAGCGTCGCCCCGATGACATCCATATGGCCTTGCTTTCTGGACTGTTGTCTAATATCGGCGCGCGTGATGGCAACTCTAAGGAGTTCATTGGCGCCCGCAATACCCGCTTCCTCGTCTTCCCCGGATCGGCACTGGCAAAGAAACCGCCCGAGTTCGTCATGGCGGCTGAGTTGGTGGAAACGTCGCGCCTGTGGGCGCGCGACGTTGCTGCCATCGACCCAGCATGGGTTGAAAAGCTGGCGAAGGATTTGCTGAAGCACAACTATTCTGACCCGACGTGGTCGCGAAAGCGCGGCTCTGCGGTCGTCACCCAACGCTCGACGCTTTATGGCGTCACTGTTGTCGCCGACCGGACCGTGCCCTATCACCGCGTGGATCCTGAGGCAGCGCGCGATATGTTCATCCGTAACGCGCTAGTCGACGGCGACTGGACCACTCACCACCACTTCTTCCACGACAACAAACGCAAACTCGCCGAGGCCTCCGAATATGAGGAGAAGGCCCGCCGGCGCGGACTCGTCGTGGACGAAGACACTCTCTTCGATTTCTACGATCAGCGCATCCCTGCGTCTGTCACCACCGCCCGGCATTTCGATTCCTGGTGGAAAAAGCAGAAGAACAAACATTCCTTGGACTTCGACCCCGAAGCTCTCCTCGAGGAGGACCACGATGTCACCGAGGATGCCTTCCCCGACCGTTGGTTGAAGGGAAGCATCGACTACGACTTGTCCTACAAGTTCGAGCCGGGAGACCCGCTCGACGGTGTCACACTCATGGTTCCCGTCCCGCTCCTCGCGGGGTTAGATACAGAAGGCTTCGATTGGCTGGTACCGGGCCTACGCCTAGAGCTCGTAACTGAGCTTATTCGCTCGCTGCCGAAGGCTCTTCGACGCACCGTGGTTCCGGCACCCGAGTTCGCTGAACGCGCACTGCCCAAGCTCTTGCCCTATGAGGGCACACTCACCGAGCAACTCGCTGCGGTTTTGCAAGAGATGGGCGGCCAAGGAATCAACGCCGGCGATTTCCGCCCCGACCAGCTCCCTCCGCATCTGCGCATGAACTATGCCGCAGTGGACAAGCGGGGCAAGGTCATCGACTCAGACCGCAACTTGCAGGCTCTGGTCCAACGCCAAGCCGGCCACATTTCCTCCTCGGTCTCACGCGTTGGCCGCGCCGCCGAATCCACTGCGGTCAAGGAATGGACGGAGGATACGCTCGGCGCCATCGATGAGGAAGTGGTAACCGTCGTCGATGGGCATGAGGTCACCGCCTACCCCGCGCTCGTAGCGACCAAGGACGGCGTGGCGCTCAAGGTCCATCCCACCAAGGCGGCTGCCGACGCCTCCATGATCACCACCACCCTAACCTTGCTGCTCCGAGAAATTACGGTGAATACGCAGCAGATGGTCAAAGGGCTTCCTCTACAGCAGCGGGTAGCCGTCGACTCCTACCCCCACGGCGGGGCGGAAGGACTTGTCAGCGATGCCCGGGTAGCCGCAGTACGCGACATCATGATGGAAAAGGGCGGCCCCGTGCGCACCCCCGGTGACTTCAATGCATTGCTCAACGCGGTCAAACCGGAGGTCCCGGGCAGAGTGCGCCAGGCAGTCGTTGCAATTGCGCCGGGCCTGGCAGAGTATTCCAATCTGAATGCTGAGCTGAAGCACTGGGAGGGGCCGGCCATCGATGATATTCGGGCCCAGCTCAATTTCCTGTTGCCCGCGCACGCCATCACCGTCCACGGGATCCAACATCTGCGCCATCTACCGCGCTATATCCAGGCCGCGCGCATCAGGCTTGAGGAAATGAACGTGGACCCGGACCGCGATGCTGACCGGCAGGCAGACGTCGACGAGGCCAAAGCCTATGTGGCCAATCGGTTGCGTTCCCTGCCTCCTGGCCGTGAAAAGACGCGTGAGGTTAAAGACATCTACTGGATGATTGAGGAACTGCGCGTATCGCTCTTCGCACAACGCCTGGGCACTGCCCACGCGGTGTCTTTGAGGAGAATCCAAAAGGCAGTGGATAAATTACGCTAAAAGCTATCGCGGTCGCGCCGACGCATGAGGCGGATTTCTGATTCGAAGTCGTCGGCGCTTTCAAAAGACTTATACACGGACGCAAAGCGCAGGTAGGCCACTTCATCGAGATCTCGCAGAGGTTCCAGGATGGCAAGGCCGATGTCATTGGCGTTTACTTGCGAGGAGCCGTGACTGCGCACGGTCTCTTCAACTTCTTGAGCGAGCTTCTTCAAAGCATCATCGCTAACGTCGCGCCCCTGACATGCACGTTTGACGCCTCGGATCAGCTTGTCGCGACTGAAAGGCTCAGCCAAGCCATTTCGCTTGACTACTGACAAGACTGCTTTCTCGATGGTGGTGAAGCGACCTTTGCACGCGGCGCATTCGCGACGCCGCCGGATCGAGGTTCCACTGTCGATCACGCGCGAGTCAATAACGCGTGATTGTTCGTTGTGACAGAACGGGCAATACACAGTGCCGTATCCTTCCTTTCGACCAATGCGCACATGCTGCTGGCCCAAGGAATTCTAGCGCGAAGACACGACCGTCGTGGACGAAGAGGTGCTCGCACTGTCAACCTCACTATCGATACTGAGGCCACCCCATACTGTGCCGATGAATACCGCGGCGCCAAAGACTGCTCCGAGCACATAGTTACCTACGTTCGACCGACTACGACGGCTGCCCGATGTTGCTCCGGCGGCCGAAACCTGGGAATTCACCGGATTTTCCGGACGGCACTGTGTTCTATCGTTTACGGCAAGAGTTCGAACACGAGACGGCCCATACGGAAGGTTGCGCGGGGCATCAGACGTGAGCGACCGAGACTGAGCGGGATCCCAGACCGCCGCTGGCGGCACTAGCACAGCCCGATTACTAGACTTCTCGAGGGCCACCCCGCGCAGTACAGAGGCATTGTTTAATGCGATAGCCATGACGGTTCCTTTCTAGGTCTTCCTTATTCAATGAGACAATGCCCGAAGTGTACGAACAAAGCCCGACATTTTCGAACATCACCTTCGATCAACCGTTCGATTTGGTGTGTATGTTCGATTTATAGCAGGCCTTCGAAAATTTGTCCACACTCGGGCGGCGTTAGTCGAACATTTTTTCTTTCCGTGCTAAAAAGGGAAGCGGAAGTATCACCAGCAGCCCACTCCCACTTATGTCCGGCACACCAAAGCCGCGCACATCATCTCTGCACACCCCGACAGTTCCTAGGAGCAAGAATGGCCCGCAATCCAAAGCGAAGCGACCACCCTTCCCTCGATTCACTTTCCCCTCGCCAACGCCGCATCTTGGAAGTAATCCATGACGCCGTCATGTTGCGCGGCTATCCGCCAAGCATCCGCGAAATCGGTGACGCAACAGGCCTCCAGTCCACCTCGTCCGTGGCCTATCAGTTAAAGCAGCTGGAAGAGAAGGGCTTCCTTCGCCGCGATCCAAACAAGCCACGAGCTGTTGATGTGCGCCATTTCCCCGGCGCCGACGACCCCAAAAAGCCCGGACGAAAGACCGGGCAGGCAATCGCATCATCGGGAACCTCCACCCCTGACGCACCCGAAGACGCCGCCACCCCAAACTACATTCCTGTTGTGGGCCGCATTGCTGCTGGTTCCCCCATCACCGCCGAGGAGAACATCGACGCCTACTTCCCCATGCCGGGTGAAATCCTAGGCAGCGGCGAACTATACATGCTGCAAGTCGTGGGAGATTCAATGCAGGATGCGGGAATCCTCAACGGGGATTGGGTTATTATTCGCTCGCAGTCTGTTGCAGAAGAAGGCGAGTTCGTAGCCGCACTTTTGGACGGTGAAGAAGCGACCGTGAAGGAATTTCACCGAGATTCCTCCGGTGTATGGCTCCTCCCCCACAACGACGCCTACTCACCCATCAAGGGCGATGAAGCCGAAATCATGGGCAAGGTAGTATCCGTATTCCGCAAACTCTAGAAACCATCCACCTCAGCGCTCCCTCAGGCCTTCCCCGCTCCACACCAATCACCCACTCGGTGCGGGCGAACCGGACTGGGGGATTGTTTCTTTTTACCCCCTTGTGTGTGTACATGCCCGATTTCGACCGTTTTAGCGTCCGAGATCACACATTCGGATACTTGCAGTACAACTATAGGTTTTAGTGACTAAGGCACGCATTCGATGTGAGCTTTTCTTTGTTTAGTTCCGTTTTGTTCGCATTCAGTGGGACAATAGAAGTATCGCCACAACATCCGTTGTTCTTTTCGTTCACACGCCCCAGCCCCTTTTCCTTCACCGGCGGGCGCAGTGACCACCACAAGGCAGACTTCATTTGGAGGAACCATGTACGCAGAAGAGCGTCGCCGACAAATTGCGTCATTGACCGCTGTAGAAGGACGAGTCAATGTCACAGAGCTCTCCGAGCGCTTCGATGTCACCGCTGAGACGATTCGCCGCGATCTCGCGGTCTTGGACCGAGAGGGAGTTGTGCACCGAGTTCATGGCGGTGCAGTCGCCTCCCAATCCTTCCAGACCGCCGAATTCACCCTTGATACTCGCCAACGTTCGGCCACGGGCGCCAAAATGGCAATCGCACGCGCCGCACTAGAGCAGCTTCCCGACGGAGGAAGCATCTTTCTCGATGCCGGAACCACCACGAATGCGCTTGCCGATCTCATAGGCCAGCGCTACTCGGCCGGGCAATTCAGCATTGTGTCGAATAGTCTCCCGATCGCTCTTTCACTAGCCAGCAACGGGGTATCTGACGTCCAGCTGCTGGGAGGCACCGTGCGCGCGATTACCCAGGCCGTCGTCGGTGACACTGCGCTTCGCACCATGGCCCTGATGCGTGCTGACGTCGCCTTCATCGGAACCAATGCTCTAACCATTGACCACGGGCTCTCTACGGCCGATTCGCAAGAGGCGGCTATCAAGTCAGCATTCGTCACCAATGCACACCGCGTTGTCGTGCTGTGTGATTCATCGAAGTTGGGCAACGACTACTTGGTCAGCTTTGCATCACTCGATGAGATTGATGTCGTCATTACCGACGCTGCCGCCCCCGATTCCTACGTTGAGGCTCTGCGCGAGCACGGCATCGAGGTGATTGTCGCCGCGGACAAGTAGGCGCTTTCACCAATAGATCAATTCAGCACCCATAGATCAATTCAGGAGGTGTGCACCCCGCATGATGAGGGCGCACACCTCCTGTGCAATTCAGCGCTCTAAGCGGACTGGTATTCCTCCAGCAGCGCAATCACTGCGGCACGAGCGTCCGCTGGGCTTTCGGCGTTGACAGCCGCCTCTGCCATCTTCTGGCACTGCTCAAGGCTGAGCTCAGCCAGCTGCGCACCGACGCCAGCAACCGCAGTCGACGCCGCCGACAGCGAAGTCACACCTAGGCCAGTCAACACGCAGGCAAGCATGGGATCAGCTGCGGCTTCGCCACAGACGCCAACCGGAACGTTGTTATCGCGCCCCACCACGCAGGTGTGCTGAATCAGGCGAAGGACAGCAGGCTGCCACGGATCGGTCAAGTAGGCCAGCTGCGGCGACAGACGGTCCGCGGCCATGGTGTACTGCGTCAGATCATTGGTACCAATGGACACGAAATCGAGGTGCGGCATGATGGTATCCGCCATCAAGGCTGCGGCGGGAACCTCAATCATCGCACCGGCAGTCAAACCGCGCTCGCGGCACAGACCAGCGAACCATTTCGCTTCCACTGCTGTAGCCACCATCGGCGCCATAACCCACGTCGTAGCCCCATCTCCGCGCTTTTCCGCGGCTTGGGCGATAGCGTCGAGCTGACGAGTCAACAGCGCCTCGTTGTCGCGGGCGATGCGCAAACCACGAACGCCCAATGCGGGGTTTTCTTCCGAGTCCAAGGTGGCATAGGAAATCGGCTTATCCGAACCGGCGTCGAGCGTGCGTACAACGACCTTGGACTCCGGGAAAGCGTTGAAAACCTTGCCGTAGATGCGCGCTTGCTCCTCGACGGTCGGTTCCTCGCTGGCAGAGAGGAAGGACAGCTCCGTGCGGTATAGGCCGATGCCTTCTGCCTGCGAGTCAGAGGCAATGCGGGCCGCGTTTCCGTCAGCAACGTTGGCCAGCAACTGCACGCGATGACCATCCTTGGTCTGGGCTGGTCCCCGCCACTGGGCAACTCGTGCCGCCTTCTCACGGTATTCCTCCACGGCCTTCAGCGCGGAGGCACGATCTGCACCCAGGGACACCGATCCTACGGAGCCATCGACGAAGAGCTGGGTGCCAGCCTCAATCGTTCGCAGCTTAGCGCCCACTGCCACGATGCAGGGAAGATCAAGCTGGCGAGCAATAATTGCGGTGTGGCTGGTTGGCCCGCCAAGCTCGGTCACGAGCGCCTTGATGTGAGTGGTGTCCAAGGTTGCGGTATCCGCCGGGGCTAGATCGTCAGCCAGCAGTACAGCCTCTCCTTCGACCATGGGTAGGCCCGGCTCTTGCTCACCGCGCAGCTGAGCAATCACTCGATCGCGCACGTCCTTGAGGTCCGTCGTGCGCTCAGCCATGACGCCGCCGGCGGCCTCAAACATGGTGACAAACCTGTCCGTGGCCCCCACAACTGCATACTCGGCGTTCTTACCGCCGCGAATACCCTTGCGCACTGCCTTGTGCCAGCCTCGATCCTTGACCATTCCGGCGGTTGCGCCAAGAACTTCAGCCGCTTGGCCTTCGGCCCCAGCTGCGCGCTGTTCTAACCGGCTAGCAACCATATCTACCGCTTCGAGGAAGCGATCGTATTCGGCATCACGTTGCTCTTCCGCCACGGTTTCTCCAGCCGTGGGCAGTTCTGGGCGTGGGCGGACCCACACCGCCTCAGCGTATGCAACGCCAGCGACGACGCCGGTGCCTTTAATGATGGATGGGGATGCGTTTTCCATGACACATTTCCTTACGGAGACGATGTTTTCTCTTTCCAGATCATCACAAGTCGGCCAAAAATGCAACGAAACCCACAGTGATTCCATTGACATTCGGACACATACGGGCAATAATCAACATTAAGCAACATTAATTTCACGCTGACAACGGGCAATCCGCACCGAAGCTCTTGTTCACGCCGCTGAGGCGCGTTTGCCCCCAATATACGCACTCCGCGAAAGGGGACATTCTCCACGATGATCCTTACTTTGACCCCCAACCCGAGCATCGACGCCACCGTGCGCTTGAACGAGGAACTCGAACCTGGTGCTGTTCACCGCGCAGGATCCGTCTCCAGCGTTGCCGGTGGTAAAGGCGTCAACGTTACGCACGCGGTAACGCTCGCCAACGTCGACAGCCTGGCGCTGCTCCCCGCCGTTGCCTCCGATCCTTTCCTGGTCCTCGCGGCCGACGCATCGATTCCCGTGCAGGCCGTGCCCACTCACAGCGCGGTGCGTACCAACACCACTCTGACCGAGCCGAATGGCCGCACGACCAAGCTCAATGGCCCCGGCGCCACGCTCGATGCGGACGTGCAGCAAGCCGTTGTACAGGCACTCGCAGAACACTGCGCCGACGCCGAGTGGTTAGTCATGGCAGGTTCTCTCCCCCAAGGCGTTCCCACCGACTGGTACACGCAGCTCATCCGGGTAGCCCGCGAAGCCAACCCTGACCTCCGCATAGCCGTCGATACCTCTGATGCGCCCATGGTGGCTCTCGGTGACAACCTCGAAGTAACCAGCCCCGACCTCATCAAGCCAAACGGCCTCGAGCTGGGCCAGCTTGCAGGTGTCGATGGTCAGGCCCTTGAGGCCGCCGCCGAAGACGGCGACTTCAGCGGAGTGGTTGAGGCCGCGAGGGTCGTCGTCAAGCGCGGCATCCCCGAGGTTCTTGTCACCCTGGGTGGCGCTGGCGCGGTGCTGGTCACGGCCAATGAAGCATGGGCTGCTACTCCCCCGCCGATTACCCTGCGCTCCACCGTGGGTGCCGGCGATTCTTCGCTCTCCGGCTATATCCTCGCCCGCCGCTCCGGCGCCTCGTACCCCGAGGCCCTGCGCCAGGCTGTGGCCTACGGTTCAGCAGCCGCAGCACTCCCGGGAACCCAAATTCCAACCCCCGAAGAACTAGATATCGAACACACGACGGTTTCGGCCGTCACCGGCCTTTAGCAGTACTGAGGAGTACCTACCGATGTCATCACAACTCATCACCACCGACCTCGTGGCGCTCGACGCCGACTTCGGTGACAGCATCGAATCAGTCATTACCAATCTGGCCTCGCTTGTTCACGACACCGGCCGCGCTACCTCCGTGGACGAGCTGGCAGGCCCGGCCATCGCGCGTGAAGCCAAAGCCGGCACCGGTGTCCCCGGCGGCGTTGCCATCCCGCACTGCCGCTCTGCTGCCGTGTCTGAACCCACCCTGGCCTTCGCCCGTCTCTCGCGCGGGGTCGACTTCTCCGGCCCCGACGGTGACGCCCACTTGGTGTTCCTCATCGCTGCTCCGGAAGGCGGCGGCAAGGCCCATCTGAAGATTCTCTCGAAGCTCGCTCGCGCGCTGGTGAAGAAGGACTTCCTGGAAGCCCTTCGAACTGCGAAGACCAAAGAAGAGATCGTCTCCCTCGTCCTCGACGTTGTCAACGCAGAAAAGCCGAAGAAGAAGGCTGCGGCCACCGAATCAGCATCCACTGCAGGTGCGAGTGCAGCGGCAGCGGCTCCTGCTTCGAGCAAGGCTACAGAGTCGAAGAAGACGCGCATCGTGGCTGTCACCGCATGCCCGACCGGCATTGCTCACACGTACATGGCTGCCGACGCCCTCACTCAAACTGCCGAGGAACGCGACGACGTCGAGCTCACCGTGGAGACCCAGGGGTCCTCCAACAACACCTCTGTTTCGGCAGACACGATTGCGGCTGCCGACGCCGTGATTTTCGCTACCGACGTGGGCGTTCGTGACCGTGAGCGCTTCGCCGGCAAGCCGGTCATCGAATCTGGCGTCAAGCGCGCCATCAACGAACCGGGCGTGATGATCGATGAGGCCATCGCCGCCTCGAAGAACCCCAACGCGCACAAGGTGGCAGGAACTGCCGGCGCGTCCTCCTCTAGCGCTGAGGAAGATGGCCAGGGTCTGGGCTGGGGCAAGCGTATTCAGCAAGCCATCATGACCGGCGTTTCTTACATGGTTCCGTTTGTTGCCGCGGGCGGCCTCCTCCTGGCACTGGGATTCCTCTTCGGTGGCTACGACATGGCCAACGGTTGGCAGGCCATCACCACCGACTACTCGCTGACCAACTTGCCGAGCCATGACGTCATGGTCGACGGCGAAATGATGACCTTCAAGAAGGCAGGGTTCGCCCTGTACATCGGCGCCGTGCTCTTCGCCATCGGTCAAGCATCGATGGGATTCATCGTCGCGGCGCTCTCCGGCTACATCGCCTTCGCGCTGGCAGGCCGCCCAGGCATCGCGCCGGGCTTCGCGGGTGGTGCCATTGCCGTGACTCTCGGCGCTGGCTTCATCGGCGGTCTTGTCACCGGTCTCATTGCTGGCTTTGTTGCGATGTGGATTGGCAAGTGGAAGGTACCGCGTTGGATCGGCTCCCTCATGCCTGTCGTTATCATCCCGCTGCTCGCCACGATGATCACTGGCTTGCTCATGTACCTGCTTCTCGGCGCCCCGCTGGCCGCCATCATGGAGGGCCTGCAGAACTGGCTGTCCTCGATGTCTGGTTCCTCCGCTGTCCTTCTGGGCATCATCCTCGGCCTGATGATGTGCTCCGACCTGGGTGGCCCGGTCAACAAGGCTGCCTACCTCTTCGCCACCGCAGGCCTGTCCACGGGCGACGAGGCCTCCATGAAGATCATGGCCGCCGTCATGGCCTCCGGCATGGTTCCGCCAATTGCACTGTCCATCGCGACCTTTGTGCGCAAGAACCTGTTCACGCCTGCGGAGCAGGAGAATGGTAAGTCCGCGTGGCTGCTGGGCCTGTCTTTCGTCTCCGAGGGCGCCATTCCGTTCGCTGCCGCCGACCCGCTGCGTGTCATCCCTTCGATGATGCTCGGTGGCGCGGTCACTGGTGCGCTGTCGATGTCCCTGGACGTCATGTCTCGCGCCCCGCACGGCGGAATCTTCGTTATCTTCGCCATCGAACCTGCGTGGGCGTACTTCGTGGCCATCCTTGCCGGCGTCATCGTGTCCACCATCGCGGTCATCGCGATGAAGCGATTCTGGCCCAACAAGGCTGCTGAAGAGGCTGCAGCAAAGGCCGACATGGCCAAGGCTGCCGCCTAACCCTTAACCCGCGTACACTTGTAAGCACGAAATACCGTAATTCGAAAGGATTATCATCATGGCTTCTAAGACCGTCAAGGTTGGTTCCTCCGTCGGACTGCACGCACGTCCGGCTTCCATCATCGCAGACGCTGCCGCTGAGTTCGATGAGGACATCTTCCTCGCCCTCGTTGGCGATGAGGACGAGGATGAGACCGATGCTGCTTCCTCCCTCATGATCATGGCTCTCGGCGCCGAGCAGGGCGACGAAGTCACCGTGACCTCCGAGAACGAGGCGGCTGTCGAGAAGATCGCCGGCCTCATCGAGCAGGACCTCGACGCTTCCTAAAGCACTTCCCGTTTATAGAACGGCAGCTCCCGCTTCCCTCTTGCGCTGAGGGTGGCGGGAGCTTTTCGTTGCTTGGTTGTCTAGCAAAAGGTTCTAGTCATCGGGCTCTACTCAAACGGTTTTGCTGGGGGCAAGGAAACCATATAGAGGTGCCTATAAGGTTCACTTGACCCCAAGAAAACCTTCTGACCCGAACCATGTGAGTAGAACCATGTGGATGCGCTGCCTCATACCGCAGAGGGACCGAAGTAAAAGCACCTTATGCAGACTTCTGCACACATTCACCTGTGGTTTTGCATAAATACGCGTCCAGATGGTGCTTTTGCTCCGGTCCCTTATCCTCGCTAGTCGGCGGAAGCGCCTCTAGTACTTCGCGCCGCGGCCTTCACCGATGGTGCCGTAAAGCTTCTTCATCACTGGGTAGAGCACGATGATGCCGACGGAGCCCCAGGCAATGCCTTCGAGGGTCACGCCGAAGACGTCGAGCGTGAGGTTGCCAATGCCCGCGATGAGCGCCACTGCCGCCGCAGTGAGGTTCACCGGGTTGTTGAAGTTGACCTTGTTGTCCATCCAGATGCGCACGCCAAGCATGCCGATGAGGCCGTAGAGGACGATGCAAGCACCGCCCAGCACGCCGGTGGGGATGGTGAAGATAAGCGCGCCAAACTTCGGGATGAAGGCCAGCGCGATAGCGGTAACAGCAGCCACCCAATAGGCGGCCGTCGAGTAGACACGGGTGGCGGCCATGACTCCGATGTTCTCCGCGTAGGTTGTGGTGCCGGAACCACCGAAACCACCGGCCAGGGAGGTGGCCAGGCCGTCCGCGATGAGAGCATCGCCAGCGAGATCATCGAGGTCGCGCTTGGTCATCTCAGAGACCGCCTTAACGTGGCCGACATTTTCAGCAATCAGAACGACCAACACCGGAAGTGCTGCCGCGATGGCTGAAACGTGGAACTCCGGCGCATGGAACTGCGGGAAGCCAATCCAAGCCGCCTCGCGGATAGACTCCACCGCGCCCTCACCGAGGTTGCCTGTGGCGGCCGCGAAAGCCCAGCCGACGACGACACCAATCAGAATCGACAGACGCGAAACCATGCCCCGCCCAGCGACAGTGGCGAGGATGATGACCGCCAGCGTCACCGTGGCAACCAGCGGCTGGCTCGAATAGTTGGTGGCCGCATTGGGAGCCAAGTTGAGGCCGATCAGCGCAACAATGGCACCGGTGACGGCCGGCGGCATGACAGCGTCGAGGACCTTTCGGCCCGCCGCCTTCACCGCGAGACCAATGGCCACCAAGACCAGGCCAGTCACGAGGACGGAACCTGCCTGCGCGCCAATGCCGTACTGCTGGGAGGCGCTCAACGGCGCAATGAACGCGAAGGAGGAACCTAGGTAAGAAGGCAGGCGGTTGCGGGTAATCAGGAGGAACAGTATCGTTCCCAAACCCGAAAACAGTAGCGTCGTGTTGACCGGGAATCCGGTCAGGGTGGGCACGAGCAACGTCGCGCCGAACATGGCCACCACGTGCTGCATGCCGATGCCGATGGTGCGGCCCCAGCTCAATCGTTCTTCGGGTGCGACAACCGCGCCCGGCTTAATCGTCTTTCCGTCCCCGTGGACGGCCCAGCCAAAATTACTCACGAGCCCTAATTATGGCTCACGCGAGCACCGAAACCTAAGCGTCTTGGTCAGAAACTCGAAATTCTTTGAGCTCGGCGGCGACGGAGGCTGGCAGGCGGACGTCGACAAGCGTGCCCTCCCCCGTGTAGTCCTCGCCGCGCACGGTGCCTTGGGTGTGGATGCGATCGATCACGTCCCCGCGGGTAAACGGCACGAGAAGCCGCACGTGTTCATCCTGAGAGTTGAGGAACAGCTCCACGCGCGTGGTGAGCTCATCAATGCCCTCCCCCGTCTTGGCGGAGACATACACAACGTTGTCGCGGTCGAGGACGTGACGCAGTTCCGCCAGCACCAGCGGATCGGCCTGGTCAATCTTATTGATCACGACGATCTCCGGCGGTGCCTCCTCACCGGTCTCCTTCACGATGTCATAAATGACCTGGTTAACGGCCTCAATCTGCTTCAGCGGGAAGGGATCCGACCCGTCCACCACGTGCAGCATCAGGTCTGCTGCGAGGACCTCCTCCAAGGTGGACTTGAAGGCTTCCACCAACTGCGTGGGTAGATGGCGCACGAACCCAACGGTATCGGTGAAGACGACCTGGCGGCCATCGGCAAGCTCGGCGCGGCGAGTGGTGGGATCCAAGGTCGCGAAGAGCGCGTCCTCCACCAGCACGCCGGCACCCGTCATTGCATTAATGAGGGAGGACTTGCCAGCGTTGGTGTAGCCGGCGATGGCGATCTGAGGGATCGTCGATGACGCACGGCGCGAACGCTTAATCTCACGTGCCGTTTTCATCGCCTTAAGCTCCTTGCGAAGCAGGGCCATCTGCGTGCGGATGCGGCGGCGGTCCGTCTCAATCTTGGTCTCACCCGGACCACGCAGGCCCACGCCACCGTTGGAGCCGGCGCGGCCGCCCGCCTGGCGCGAGAGGTTTCCACCCCAACCACGGGTATGGGTATAGAGGTATTCCAGCTGCGCGAGCGAGACCTGGGCCTTGCCTTCCTTGGACTTGGCGTGCTGCGCAAAGATATCCAGGATGAGCATGGTGCGGTCAATGACCTTGGTGTTGAGCGCACGCTCCAAGGCAGAGAGCTGGCCTGGGGTTAGCTCGCCATCGCACACCACGGTATCCGCGCCAGTAGCAGCCACGATGTCCTTGAGCTCGTTCACTTTGCCCGAACCGATATAGGTGCCCGGATCCGGTTTATCGCGCTTCTGGTACAAGGCTTCGACGACTTCGGCTCCCGCGGTTTCCGTCAGGGCGGCTAGCTCCGCCATCGTAGCCTCGACCTCGGCCACGGTACCTTCGGTCCACACTCCCACGAGCACCACTTGCTCAAGGCGCAGCTTTCGATACTCCACCTCGTAGCCATCGGTGGTGTCTTCCGCGCGGATGGTGGTCTCACGGTTTACTCGCCGGAAGGCGTTGCGCTCCGCAAGGTCGAGATCACCGGTAGTTGGCTCCTGTGATTTGGGCGCGGGCTCACCAAAAGCCTGCGCGAGGAGATCATCATGGGTTTCTTTTGTCATATGCTCCCTATTCTTGCACGTTGCCGCTCTCAACTGGGAATCTCCGCTTCCTGTTCCCACGAACTGCCGCAGCGCGGTGACGTATCAGCGATGGTTTTTGAGTCCCCTCTGCGACAGATACAATGGTGCACATGACCGTGAAAGAAACCTCCCACCCAGAGATGCAGGCCATCGGCCTTAACTACGAGCGCTGGCAGGACGCCGTTGAGGCAGCCATTTCCACCAATCAACTGGCAGTGACCGGGGAGGTTCGCGGGGGACAACTTATCCAGTTCGCGGATCCTTCCGGCGCGCAACTCAATATCCTCGCCGTCGAGCCTTTCGCCACCTTCATTGGTTTCGAGGGCGTTACCCAGGGCTTCGCCCACGTGTCGATGATTAATGATGTCTTGGCTTTCCTGGAGATCATTGATCCTTTCGGCAACGTGCTCGCGCAGGCGACGGCAAATCTGGCGCAGGGCCCGCTCCTCGCTGACGAAGACACCCAGCAGTGGCAGCAAGTAGAGCTCACTGCGATGGGTCTCAACGTCTCCGCATTCGACAGCACAGATGCCTACGAAGCAGCGAAAGGAAGCTACCCGGCCACGTTTGAGTCCGCGGGCGCGGACATTGTCGCGGCTGGCTCCGGCGCCGAAACCCCCACCCCGGGCTGCACCTTTGCAGCACGGGTCATGGAATCCGAGTGGCGCCACAACCAGCTCACCGGTGAACGCTTCATGCATCTGGTCATGGATGGTGCGTTCCCCTTCGATCTCTGCTTGCCCGAGAGCTTTGGAGACCTCCCGGTAAAGGATTCCGTTCTTGCGGGTTCGGCAATGCTGACCGCCTCGATCGCGCTGCCTACCGGCGGCTGCGGCGGCGAAGGCGGGTGCGCCTGCGGCTCCGGCGGCTGCGGCGGTCACTAGAACTTCCGTAGAGTAGTTCACATGAGTTTTTCCGCATCTCAGCGTCGCGGCCTTGCGCTGCTTCTCGCCGTGGTTACCGCTGCGGTGTTGATTCTGACGCTGAAGCTGCCGGGGGTTATCCTCGCCGCGTTTGTGTGCGCAGCGCTGTGGCTCTTTGCCGACGCCCGCCCCAACGCCTCTGAACATGCGGCACTGCGGGCTTCTATTGCGCTCACGGTGGAGGACATCACGGGAGTGCTTGAGGATTACGCGACGTTTGCCACGAGCGACGACGCAGAGTCCCTCGCCGACCGCACGTTGCACCGCCCGGCGCTTGTCGACGCCGACTGCGCCAACCCCGCCATCGAAGCGTTCCACTACGAGATGCATGGCGCGCAACGCTTCTTACGCCGCCTCGACGCTCGAGTAAACTCGCCGAATGCCGAGACAAGTGAGCTTGAATCCCTGCTCAAGGTAGCCGATGAACGCGCCGCCGAGCTCAAAGAAGCCTGGCTCGCCGCCCGCCGCGCCGCCTTGGCCTTGGGAACCAATTACGAAAAGGAGGACGGACGCTAAACACCGTCCTGAAAGCTCTATAGTGACGTTTCACCAGTTGCCACGATGCGCGAAGGGCCCGTCAGCGTGGAACCGTCCTCGGTGATTTCTACCTGGACCTGGCCGCCGGGGACGATGACGCGGACGCTGCCGGTGATGCGGGAGGCGTCGGCAAGCGCGGCGCACGCTGCCGCCACCGTCCCGGTGCCGCACGAACGGGTCTCGCCCGAGCCGCGCTCGAAGACGCGCATGTGAACCGTTCCATCCTCCAAGGGCGTGACCAGCTCAACGTTGACGCCAGCCGGGAAGAAGTCGGTATCAAATACCGGTTGCTCGAGGCGCTTTCCAGCCAATTCCTCTGGGCTAAGGTCTGGGATAACCGCCGCCAAATGGGGATTTCCCACGTCTACGCCAAGGCCGGCAAAGCTCTCCCCCGCCATCGACGCTGTGGAGACGCCGAGCACCTGTGCTGGGCCCATCTCCACGCTGACTTCGGCCGCCGAGTCGTTGAAGGAGTGCACGGTCACCTGCTTGGCTCCGGCGCGTGTGCCCACGGTGAAGGTGTCGGTATCCACCAACCCCCGGGAGCGGACCCAGTGCGCGAAGACCCGGGTGCCGTTGCCACACATCTCCGCAATCGAGCCATCCGCATTGCGGTAGTCCATGAACCAGTCCTCCGCAGCGATGCCCGGCGCGAGTTCCTCAATCTCCCCATTGGCAAGCAGCTGACCGGCGCGGATAACGCGCAGCACGCCGTCCGCACCGATTCCCGCACGACGATCACACAGAGCCACTACCTTTTCCGGCGGCAGCGCTTCTGTTCCTTCCACAATGACGAAGTCGTTCTCAGTTCCGTGGCCTTTTGCAAACTTCATAGGTTTAAAGTCTACTGTCCTTCCACGATGCGCAATGCCTGCGGCGGCGTCTCGGCCGCAGCATCGAGCCACTGGATCCGCTTGTCGCGGTTGAACCAGGAGCGCTGGCGGCGCACATAGCGGCGGGTTCCGGTAATGGTGCGCTCCACTGCTTCTTCCCATGTCAGCTCGCCGCGCTGGGCTTGCAGCACCTGTGCGTAACCGATCGCCCGGCCTGCTGTGGAATCAGCCTTCAGACCGTGGGCTTGGAGGTTTTCAACTTCCTCCACGAGCCCTTTATCGAACATGAGGCGGCTGCGCAGCTCAATGCGTGGGTTCAGCCAGCTGGAATCCGTGCGCAGACCGAGGATTATCGTCCCCCACCGGGGCGGAGCATTCTTCGGTGGCTGGCTGGCTTTGAAGGGCTTCCCAGTAAGCTCGATAACCTCCAGCGCGCGCACGGTGCGGCGCGGATCTTTGTCCTCGATGATGGCTGCGGCCGCTGGGTCCACAGCGGCCAGCTCCGCGTGCAGGGCATCGGTACCGATCTCTTGGCGCCGGGCCTCCCAGCGGGCCCGCACCTGCGGGTCAGTGGGTGGGAATTGCCAGTTATCCACGAGCGATTGGACATACAGCATGGAGCCGCCCACCAGAATCGGGGTTTTACCGCGTGCACGGATGCCGTCAATATCCGCGATGGCGGAGGCCTGATAGCGCGCTACCGACGCCGTTTCCGTCACGTCCCACACGTCCAGCTGATGGTGCGGAATGCCTTCGCGTTCCTCCTTTGTCAGCTTGGCTGTGCCGATATCCATGCCCCGGTAGAGCTGCATCGAATCAACGTTGACAACCTCCCCGTCGAGCTCGTGCGCAAGAGCTACACCGAGCGCTGATTTCCCGGAGGCCGTCGGGCCCACCACCGCGATAGGGGTTGGGCCGGGTGCTTGGACTTCAGGCATTAGCACTGCCACCCCGCCACATAGCGCCCTACCCCGAGGGTTGAATCCGCCGCCCGCAGTTCCGCGTGACGTGGGTGCACGCTTGCCAGCTGCGCCCAGAGGCTCGTCTCGAGCACACCGGCAGCACGGAGGCGCTCTTCGTCGCAGTGGCCTTCCCCTCCCGCAAGGATGCTTTCGCACCACAGGTGTGCATCCCGTGCGCCATCGACAAGCGCAAGCGGCGCGCGCTCGGTCAGGCCGGCCGAACCGTCAACGCAGACCACAGTCAAGCGCCCGGGGCGGACCTCACCGAGCTCAGCGCGGGAATCCTCCACCACGAAGCCCGGTTCATCGGGAGTATGGCTAAGCGCGCGGCTAAGCACGTAGCGGGCCATGATTTCCGGAAGGAAATTCCCGCCGCCGACATTGACCTGTGGTGCTCCCCATGCTTTCAAGCTCCCTGTGTGCTCGGTACGCCAACGCACGTCGCGCGATCCCACAATGTCCACCTGGAGGGGGCTGCTGCCGCTCACGCGTGCGGCATCACGGGCCAACTCGCACGCAGCACTGAGCAGCGCACGCGAGGCATCATCGCTGGGTGAGAGTTCTTCCGCCAAGGCCGGTGAGGCTGGCATAATCATGAGATTCTGCATCGACTCCCATCCTATAAGGTTAGTTTTTCGGGGTTAACACGCGGCTGCGCGGCTGAAACGGTAGTGTTGTGTGACATAAGTTCTGGCAGCCGTGTCGCGCGGCGCGATAGTACCGAAGGTGGTTTCCTACCATGTCCGCTATTCCTTCCCCTGGAGCCATGCCCCGCAAGGGTTCTCGTCCCGGCCCAACTCCGTCCGCCCCGGCAGCTCGCCCGGTGCAGCCCGTGAAGAACGATCCCACTCAGTGGGGCCGCGTTGATGCTGATGGTTCGGTGTATGTCAAAGCACCCGAGGGCGAACGCAAGATCGGTGAATGGCAGGCGGGCACTCCCGAAGAAGGCCTAGCGCATTTTGGCGCGCGCTACGATGATTTGTCTACCGAGATCGAGCTGCTGGAATCCCGCCTGAATGCACATCCGGGCGATGCAGCATCGATTAAGGCTACCGCGGCAGAGCTGCGAGAGTCCCTGCCCACGCAGGCGGTAATTGGTGATATCGCAGCCTTGGATCAGCGCCTGGGCACCGTCATCGAGCATTCCGTCGAAGCCGGCGAACAAGCACAGGCCGATAAGGCCCGCCGCCGCGAGGAGGCAATCGCAAAGAAGGAGAAGCTCGCCGCAGAGGCCGAGGACATCGCCGCTAACTCGACGGAGTGGAAGGCCGCCGGCGACCGCATCCGCGCCATCCTCGAGGAATGGAAGCAGATCCGCGGCATCGACCGTCACACGGATGATGCCCTGTGGAAGCGCTATTCCCGCGCCCGGGATTCCTTCAACCGCCGCCGCGGCTCGCACTTCGCTGAGCTCGACCGCAACCGCGCTGCTTCCCGCGCCAAGAAGGAAGAATTGGTTGAGCGCGCAGAAGCTATCAAGGAATCCACTAACTGGGGTGAGACGGCGCGCGCTTACCGCGACCTCATGACGGAGTGGAAGGCTGCTGGCCGCGCGCCGCGCGAGATCGATGACAAGCTCTGGGCCCGCTTCCGCGCCGCGCAGGACCACTTCTTTAACGCCCGCAACGCCGTCAACGATGAGCGCGACAAGCAGTTCGCTGAGAACGCCGCCGCCAAGGACGCACTCATTGCGGAATATGACTCCCAGATTGATCCCACCAAGTCGCTCGACGCGGCGAAGGCCAAGCTGCGAGAGCTGCAAGAAAAGTGGGAGGAGATTGGTTTCGTCCCACGCAATCAGGTGCGCGAGTTCGAGGCTAAGATTTCCGCTCTGGAAAAGCGCGTGAGCGATGCCGAGGATTCAGAGTGGCGCCGGACGGATCCGGAGGCCCAGGCCCGCGTGGCTCAGTTCCAGGCCAAGGTGGATGACTTCACCGCTCAAGCAGAAGCAGCTGAGGTCAATGGCAATACCAAGAAGGCAGAGGATCTGCGTGCCCAGGCCAAGCAGTGGCAGGAGTTCGCGGATGCCGCCGCGGCTGCTGTCAACGGCAAGTAAGCGCGCCGCGTAGCCTGAGTGTTCGTTCACATCGTCGCCCCGCCGGGCTTGGCACACGCTGAGCCGGCTGACTGTCTCCGCAGTTTCGTCTTCGACGCTAACCTTGCCGCGCAAGAGGCCAGCGGTGATCCCGCGGCCAGTGGCTCTCCGCGTCGCGTGCTCCAGCGTCTCCAAGGTTCTACGGAGTCACTCACCTACCTCTTTGGTCTGACAGACTCCGTCTTGGGCCCAGCTGGAGAGTTGGGCTTGCCAGTTATTTCGGCCGCCGAGCCCAGCCCGGAAATTGACTTCGACGGTTTCATCCACATCTCGCTTCCACTTTTGGAAGAGACAGATAACGCCGACATCGAGTGCGTCCTCGCCGCCGATCTCCTCCCGCTGCCTGGGGAAGAGCTGGAGCCGGAAGCCCTCGAGGTCACGCGGACCTTGGCGCGCGAAGCCCTCCGCCTTACCCGCCAGCTAGGCCGCAAGAATGCCCAGGTTGGCATGCTGTACCCGCCGGACGCGGACCGCTCATACGACCCGATGTCGCAGGCCTACCTCGAACTGGGCTTTCGCCAGAAGCACGCCGAGCGCCAGATGTACATCGACATCGCTGCCACCTCCCCGGTCCTCGGAGCGCAGGTGTGGCCGGACTATGACATTCCGGATGCACTGCTTGACGACGTCCTCCGCTTGCTCACCCTCGCCTCCACCGACGCGGTCTATGGTGACTTGAGCGTCGAGCCCATCGTGTGGACGCGGAAGCGCCTCGAGGAGGCCCACGCCCGGCTGCGCTCCCGCAATGCGCACACTCTGCTCGTGGGCATTCTCGACCAAGGTAAAGTCGTCGCCCTCACGGAACTCTCCCGCCACGGCGATGCAGACCCCGAGGTGTGCGAGTGGACGCTCACAGTGACCGACCGTGAATACCGACGTCGCGGGTTCGCCACGCGCGCCAAACAGCACGCTCAGTACGCAGTGGCGCACCACTGGCCCACCGTTCGCCGTGCGTACTGCTCAGTGGCCCAGGCCGATCCAGCGATGAACGCGCTGTATGCCCGCCTTGGGGCGCACGTCATCTCCGCCAGCAGCGCCTACGAGCTCACCGTGTAAACGGAGCAGTCGGTGTAGCCATGCACTCCACAACACGAATGGAGGAGTGCTTATTCTTCGCCCGGCTGGCTCTGGTGACGTGCGGCGGCGCGTGAGCGACGGTCGTCGATAAGCAGCGGGTTCTGTTCCGCTGGCAGTTCGGTCGCGGCTTCGTTTTGCAAGACACCCACGTGGTCAAGCTGCCCCGAGACTTCCCGCACGCGCTCCGCGGCGGCTAGCTGCTCAGGGCTGCGGCGCAACGCCACTTGGCAGTACACCAGGAAGGCCACCAACGTAGACACAGCGCCCACGTACATACCAATAGATGCCCCCTCAGCGGCACCGCCGCGGTACCAGAATCCCCACAAGTTAACGAAAAAGGAGATGGTCACCATCATCCATGCGGCGAGAGCCACAGACGTCCGCCGCTCAAGGATCGTAGCGGTAGTCAGAATTCCCACGCCACCCAACGCTAACCAGGCGCTAACGGTCTCCATAAGTGAAATTCGCACTCCCTCGGCGGTTCCGCCTACGAAGAGTGCTTCCCATCCACGGGCATCACCGGCATAAGGCAACACCAGATACGCTACCCACGCCACGACAGACACGATGAGCGCATATTTGTGCTTTCCCAGTTCGATGGTCTTCGCCGCGCGCTTTTCTGCGGCGACAGCATCGCGCACCTGCTTCAAGTCATCACTCATAGAATCGGAGCCTACTCCCTTCTAGCAGCCACAGGAATCAGCGGGAGCGCTGGGCTTGCCGACGCCCGGCAGGCCCAACCCCACCCCAATCGGTGCCGTGGTGGGGGTCTGCCCCGCAGCCGACATGTCGCCGGCCTTGGTGCGGCGGTGCTCACTGACACCGGAATCGGCCATGAGGAAGAAAGAGCCCGCATCCGTCACGGTGGTGTGCACGACATCGCCAGGGCGAATCTCCGCGGAGATGTCCTTGCCCTCACCATCGACGGGAGCAAAGTGAACGAGGCGGCCATCGCGAGCACGACCGGTAAGACGGTGGGTCTCGGCGGACTTGCGGCCGCCTTCCGCCTGGACCAGGAGCTCCACGTCGGTGCCAATGAGCTTCGCGTTCTCCTCGGCCTGGATGGAGTCTTGGAGCGCTACGAGGCGCTCGAAGCGCTCCTGCACTACCTCCTTCGGGATCTGGTTCTCCATGACCGCAGCCGGGGTTCCCGGACGCGGCGAATACTGGAAGGTAAACGCGGAGGCAAAGCGGGCGCGACGCACCACATCCAGGGTGGCCTCAAAGTCCTCCTCCGTCTCACCGGGGAAGCCCACGATGATATCGGTGGTGATGGCGGCGTGCGGCATTTTCTCGCGCACTTCGTCGAGGATGCCTAGGAACTTCTTCGTGCGGTAGGAACGGCGCATGTCTTTGAGCACCTTGTCGGAGCCAGACTGCAGCGGCATGTGCAACTGTGGGCACACAGCCGGAGTCTCCGCCATGGCATCGATGACGTCGGAGGTGAACTCTGCCGGGTGCGGGGAAGTAAAGCGCAGGCGCTCAAGCCCCTCGATCTTGCCCACTTCCCGCAGCAGCTTGGAAAAGGCGAAGCGGTCTCGCGGCAGGTCCGGGTCAGCGAAATTGACGCCATAGGCATTGACGTTTTGGCCCAGCAACGTCACCTCGGACACTCCCTGCTCCACCAAGGCCTGAACCTCTGCGAGGATGTCGCCAGGGCGGCGGTCCTCTTCCTTGCCGCGCAGGGAAGGAACGATGCAGAAAGTACAGGTGTTATTGCAGCCCACGGAGACCGATACCCACCCGGCATAGGCGGACTCGCGCTTGGCCGGCAGCACGGAGGGAAAAGCCTCAAGCGCGTCGACGATTTCAACCTGGGCCTCATCATTGTGGCGGGCGCGTTCGAGAAGTGTCGGCAAAGCCGCCATGTTGTGGGTGCCGAATACCGCATCGACCCACGGCGCGTGGTCAAGGACTGTGTCCTTATCCTTTTGCGCCAAGCAGCCGCCCACAGCGATCTGCATGCCGGGGTGGTTTTCCTTCGTTTTCTTCAGCGCACCTAGGGTTCCATACAAACGCTTGTCGGCGTTCTCACGCACAGCACAGGTGTTAAAGACTACGAGGTCAGGCTCGGCGCCATCCGGTGCCGCCGAGTAGCCGGCTTCCTCAAGCAAACCGGAGATGCGCTCGGAGTCATGAACGTTCATTTGGCAGCCGAAAGTCCGCACCTCATAGGTGCGGGGCTGGCTATTGATTTCGGGGGAGCTCACGGGGGGACATTCTAACTGGCCCATCCGGCTACTCATAATGCCTTTAATTCGGCGATGCGCGCATCAAGAGCCTCGATGGATATGCGCATGACAAGTTCCTGGTTGTAGCCGCGCCGCGCGAGCGTTCCCACGATGCGGCGCAGGAATTTGTCCCTTTCATTCCGGTCGGCCGGAACCTTTTTAAGCGTCCGCGCCTTCTTCTCCGCGACCTGGCGGGCGACAGCCTCTTCAGATTCTTCTGTAATCTGCTCTAAGGCTGCGGCCCGATCAGCGGCATCAACGCCCTTCTCCTTGAGCTCCACGTTGAGGGCTCGGGACGACTTGCCGCGCCGCGCATGACGCTGGCGAACCCATTCCTTGGCAAAGCTCGCGTCATCAACAAGGCCGACATCTGCGAGGTCATCAACAACTTCCTCGACCACGTCGGGCTCGAAGTCCGCAGCAACGAGGCGGTCACGCAGTTCTTTGCGGGAACGCGCTCTCTGATCCAGCAGACCCAGCGCACGAGAACGCACGGGAGCCTTCGCTGCCTCGGCTGCTGCATCAACCAGCTGCCCGCCCGCGTCACCTGATTCATAGGATTCGAGGGCCTGGCGCAGCTTCGCAATCTTCTCCGGTGAGGGTTGTGCCATTGATCCCGTTTAGTCGTCGTCGAAATCGACGTTCGGAACCAGATCCACAGACTCATCCGTCAGCGGATCATCTGCTCCTGGCACATCCATGGCCACGTTGTCGCCACTCTCGGCAGCGGCAGCACCCACACCGAGCTTGACAAAGATCTTCTTCTCAATCTCATCCGCCAGATCCGGATTATCCTTGAGGAAGTTACGAGCCTTCTCCTTGCCTTGGCCCAGCTGGTCACCCTCATAGGTAAACCAGGAACCAGACTTCTTGATGAAGCCGTGTTCGACGCCCAAGTCAATAATGGAAGACTCGCGCGAAATACCTTCGCCATACATGATGTCGAACTCAGCGATCTTGAACGGCGGGGAGACCTTGTTCTTTACAACCTTGAGCTTGGTGCGGTTACCGATGGCATCCTGGCCGTCCTTCAAGGTTTGGATTCGGCGGATATCGCAGCGCACCGAAGCATAGAACTTCAGCGCCTTACCACCAGTCGTGGTCTCCGGCGATCCAAACATGACGCCGATCTTCTCACGGAGCTGGTTGATGAAGATGGCGGTGGTCCCCGAGTTATACAGAGCACCCGTCATCTTGCGCAGCGCCTGGGACATGAGACGAGCCTGGAGGCCAACATGGCTATCACCCATCTCACCTTCGATCTCCGCCTTGGGGGTCAGGGCAGCAACCGAGTCAATCACGATGATGTCAATGGCGCCAGAGCGCACGAGCATATCGGCGATTTCCAAAGCCTGCTCACCAGTATCCGGTTGGGAGACCAGCAGGTTATCGGTATCAACGCCAAGCAGTCGTGCATACTCCGGATCGAGAGCGTGCTCAGCATCGATGAAGGCCGCAATACCGCCAGTCTTCTGCGCCGATGCAATAGCGTGCAGGGCAACGGTGGTCTTACCCGAGGATTCCGGACCATAAATCTCCACGATGCGGCCACGCGGGAAGCCGCCGACGCCCAATGCGATATCGATGGCCGTATTACCGGAGGAAATAGCCTGGATTGGCGGGCGATCATCATCACCCAGGCGCATAACGGCGCCCTTACCAAAATCCTTCTCAATCATCGCCATGGCAGCGTCAAGGGCTTTTTGACGATCATCGCCCTTGCTTGCTGCCGAGGACTTCTTCTTCGTAGCCATTCATTTCCTCACTATCGTGCGTCAGTTGTAGTGCGTTCTTACGCGTTAATTAAAAGTGGCACCTAATTAGACTGCCACGTGGCAGCTGAGGTTCCCTGGCGCGACTCAAACAGCCTTAGCGCCCTCTCCTCAAGCCACGAAGTCACCCTAACGTGCCCGCCGGACCACGTCCCACAATACACACACACAAGTGTTCGATTTTCCATTTCGCCCAAGCGCGTGTCCCAGCGACAGCCTCCACTACTGAACTACCCAAGGACCGTCCTGCTCGTGCCGCGAGAAGGTCACCTTTTCAGCAGTCTGAAGAACGGCCACCTCCTCCCCTAACGAGCTGCAGACATCCAGGTCATCGAGGTCAGCTCTGCTACTCATATACTTGGAATACCCCGGCCCTTGCGCATCACGGTAGATCTCAACGCTACCCGCCGCCGGTGGCACCCACTCATCATCCTCATCTGTACCTCCCTGCCAGGTTCCATCGCTGGCGGCGAGGACATCCCTTTCGGTAGCGCCGGGGCAAATAATGATCACCCGTTCATACTCCGAATCGAAGATGCCACCGATCGGCATGTCTACGCTTCCCGGCTCCCCTTCCTCGACCCCAGCGGCCTCATCGATATTTTCGATGACATTCGCGGAATTCACCAACGAACATCCAGCTAGGCCACCTATGGCCACACCGGAAAGAAGTGCTACTGCCCCATAGCGCGCCCTAAGGCACCCTAGACCATTAAGCCACGCTTGTTTCTGCCCAATTTCCATGCACCAAAGATACCCCGTTCGGGGTGGATGCGCGCCCTAAACTACGTGCTTGAACACTGTTCAAAAGGTGCTATTTGCTGCGCAGTTCTCGCACTGGATAAGCTTTGGCCCATGAAAAAGAATTCCGTCGCGACTGACATCGCGTACGTCGCGGTCTTTACCGCGCTCATCATAGTCTTTGCTTTTGTCTCAATCCCCACTCCCACCGCGGGCGTGCCCATCGTTCTTCAAAACGCGGTTATCATCCTCGCGGGTCTGGTCCTCGGCGGGCGCCGCGGCCTCTTCGTGGGCCTGCTCTTCATTGCCCTCGGCCTCGTCGGCCTTCCCATCCTCGCCGGCGGACGTAGCGCGTTGAGCGCTCTCGCTGGCCCCACGGTTGGCTACCTCGTTGGCTATGTGATCGCCCCGGCCATCGCCGGACTCATCGCCTACCGCGCCCCGCGCAACAAGGGCGGAATGACGCTCGTCCTCGCTATCGCCGGCGTCGTTGGCCTCGCCGTCCAGTACTTCTGCGGAATTCTCGGCCTGATGTACCGCTCTGACATGTCCTTCGGTGCAGCCACCATCGCCCAAGGGCCATTCCTCATCCCCGATCTCATCAAGGTCGCCGTGATGGTTGTCATTGCGGTCGGCGTCCACGCAGCGTTCCCAGACCTAATGGGCCGACGCACCGCTAAGGCGAAGTAGCTCCCGTGCCGCTCATTGAATTCCGTAACGTGTCCGTCACCTTCGACGAGACGCCGGTGCTTAACGACGTTTCCCTCAACTTGAGCGAACAACGCATCGGCATCATCGGCGCCAACGGCGGCGGCAAGTCAACCCTCGTCCGGCTCATCAATGGTCTCGGTGAGCCCTCACGCGGTGAGGTCTTGGTGGACAACATGGACGTCGCCAAGCACGGCAAAGAAATCCGGCGCCGCGTGGGATTCGTATTCTCAGACGCCGAGAACCAAATCGTCATGCCGCAGGTACGCGATGATGTGGAATTCTCCCTGCGGCGCCTCAAGCTGCCTCGGGAGGAACGCACCGCGCGTGTCGATGCCGCCCTCGAACGCTTCGACCTCGAGGCCCTGGCCGAACAATCCCCGCACTCGCTCTCCGGCGGGCAGAAACAGCTCCTCGCGCTGGCTGCGGTACTGGTCATGGAACCGACCGTCATCATCGCCGACGAACCGACGACCCTGCTGGACCTGCGCAACCGTGACCGCATTCGCCGCGAGTTCGCCAACCTGGAGCAGCAGCTGATCGTGGTTACCCACGACCTCGACTTCCTCTCCGACTTTGACCGCGTTCTGTGCATTGACGACCACCACGTAGCCGCCGATGGAACACCCGACGAGGTCATTCCCTTCTATACGAAGCTCATGGAATCCCGCCCCCTCTAGCGATCATGCCCAAGAACATCCCACTCGGCTTCTATGTCGACGCCGAAACCATCATCCACCGCATCCCCGCCGCGGTGAAATTCCTCGTACTCATCGGCTTCATCCTCGTGACTTCGCTGGCCGTTCACACGATTAGCTGGGCAGCGCTAAGCCTCGCTCTCCCCCTTGCCCTCTTCCCCATTGCCCGGGTTCCCTTTCGCGTCGCGCTCGGCCAGCTCGCGCCGCCGCTCTATCTCCTCGTCGCACTCGCTGCATTTCAGTGGTGGCAGAAGGACTTCACGGCGGCTGCCATCATGTTCCTCACGATTTACGCGGCGATTAGCGCGGCGGTCCTGCTGACGCTCACGACGAAGGTCTCGGAGATGATGGACTCCCTGGATCGCGCCCTTGCCCCGCTGGGGCGCCTCGGGGTCCCCGTTGAGAACATCACGCTGGCGATGTCCCTGACTATTCGACTGCTTCCCCTCATGCTGGGAACCGTGGTCGAGGTGCTAGACGCACGAAAAGCCCGGGGCGCCACGGCATCATTAACCGCTTTTGGCACCCCGGTTATCATTCGCTCTATCCGCCGCGCACGCGCCATGGGTGAGGCGCTTCAAGCGCGCGGCGTCGGCGACTAAGCCTATTCTCCGCGCAGCTCGCGCAGGCGGGCCTGAACGGCATCGTTCTGCACGTTCGGCTGAGCCTGGGTTCCTGCCGAGCCGATTGCCTGCTGGGAGTTGCCCTCCACGGCCTTCGGGTTATTCATCTCCGCGCGAATCTGCTCGAGACGGGAGTGGCCAGCCAGTTGCACGCCAGCCTGCTCAATCTCCTGCATGCGGTTGGACACGGAGTTCTCCGCGAGCTCTGCCTGGCCCAGGGCCTTGGAGTAACGGCGCTCAATCTTGTCGCGCACCGCGTCCAGGGACGGGGTGTTGCCGTTGGCAGAAAGCTCATTCATCGAGTTGAGGGACTCGGAAACCTTCTCCTGCATCTTGGCCTGCTCAAGCTGGGACAGCAGCTTCGAGCGCTCGTTGACCTTCTCACGCAGGGCCATGCCATTGCGCTCGACGGCCTTCTTAGCCTGCTCCGCCTGCTGCAGTGCCTGATCATGCAGCTTCTTGGTGTCCTCAACAGACTCCTCGGCAGTTACCAACTGGGCGGCGAAGGCTTCTGCTGCGTTCTCATACTCGGTAGCCTTCTGCGCATCGCCCTCAGCACGAGCCTTGTCCGCCAAGTTCAGAGCGTTGCGGGTGTTCTGCTGCAGCTTTTCGATCTCGCTGAGACGGCGGTTGAGCTGCATCTCCAGCTGACGCTGGTTGCCGATGACCGCCGCAGCCTGCTGCGAGAGCTCCTGGTGCTGGCGCTGAGCTTCCTCGATTGCCTGCTCAATCTGTACCTTCGGATCAGCGTTCTCCTCGATCTTCGAATCGAAGAGAGCCATCAAGTACTTCCAGGCCTTTACGAATGGATTCGCCATAACAGAAGGTGCCTTTCTCAGCAGTTCGTTGTGTCTATAAAAAGTGCTCGAAAAGAATTCTCTGCCTGCCTAATATTAGCGAAGCAAGCAGTGCTACGCCGCGGTTCTACAGTTCCGATGCTGCGGGTGCGGTGGACGCTAGCTCCTCATCCATCGATGGCAGCGCCATGTAGCCAGCGGCCTCGATGAGGACATCGGAAACACTGACATCAAGCGCATGGCACACGGATGCCAGAAGCTCAGAGGAAACCTCCTTGCGGCCGCGCTCCAACTCCGAAAGGTATCCCGGGGACACGCGCGCTACACCGGCGAGCTCACGAAGGGTCACGCCCTTATCCGCACGGAAGGCGCGAAGCGTCAGTCCGAGTGCCTCACGCAGCAGCGGCTCAGGGGTCCGCGTCGACCGCGTGCTGGTCTGGGTGGGCTTATCAAGTAATGCAACTGAAGTGTTCATCACTCCGTACAACGGCCCAGCACTCCTCCTTGTTCCCACAATCAACTATTTTTCTTCAAGAGTTGATAGGAGAAGACTCAATGCTGCCTCAACTGCACCGGCACGAATCGCGTTGCGCCCCTCAGCAGAAAGCTCATAGAGGACGCCGCGCTTGGCGACGCCCCCGTCGCCCCTCCCGCACAGCCCCACATACACGGTTCCCGCAGGTTTACCTTCTTGGAGGTCCGGCCCGGCCACACCAGTCAGCCCTAGCCCCCAATCCGCACGCGTTTCGACAACTGCGGCCTCAGCCATCTGCGCGGCAGTAGCGGCAGACACCACGCCTTGATCGTCAAGCTCTTCCACGGTGGTGTTAAGGAAATGTGCTTTGACCTCTGTCGCATACGTCACCAGACCGCCCCGCAACACCGCCGAGGCTCCCGGCACGCTCGCCACCGTGGCAGCGGCTAAACCGGCAGTAAGGGACTCACAGAACGCCACGGTTTCGCCGCGCTCGCGGAGCCTGGACACTAGTTGCTCCTCGATGCTCACTGGTTCTCCCTACGGCCATCAATGAGATACTGGATGCCGGTCAGGACAGTAACGAAGGCGGCAGCCAACATGACGAGGAAGCTCGGAAGGTCCATCCACCCCGGCAGCGGACAGAGATACAACGCCACCGCCAAGGTCTGCAGCGCTGTCTTGAGCTTTCCACCTTGGGAAGCCGGCACCACTTTTCCTTGGCGCAGCAAGAAGAAGCGCCACATAGTGATCCCAAATTCACGGAAGAGAATGACGACGGTGATCCACACGGGCAGAGCACCAGTGATGTTGAGGCACACGAAGGCCGCAGTCATCAGAGCCTTATCCGCGATGGGATCCGCAATCTTGCCGAAATTTGTAATGAGCCCACGCGAGCGTGCGATATCGCCATCCAGCTTGTCTGTGAGCATGAGGAGCGCAAAGCATACAAAGGCCCACCACTCATGTCCGGCCAGAACCAACCAGGCGAACAAGGGGATAAAGAGGATGCGCAAACTGGTCAAGATATTGGGAAGATTCCAATTGGAGACCTCGGGATTTACATCCGCGGATTGAGAGTGGTTGTGCGCAGCCTGAGAATCATTCACGCCCTTCATCCTACCGTGGCCTCCCTACCCCTCGTGCGAGCACTACCATGGAAAATATGAAGTACTTCGCTGTCTCCTATGAATACAATCCATCCAACCCAGTCATCGCAAATGTACGCCCGAAACACCGCGAGTTCATCGGCGCGCTCCATGAGAAAGGCCAGATCTGCGGATCGGGCCCCTTCACCGATTCCAAGGGTGGGGCTCTCATCGTCCTGCAGTTTGAGGACGAGTCAATTGAGGTGGCCGAGGTAATCGCCCTCATGGACCAGGATCCCTTCTACACCGAAGGCGCCGTTACGGGCCGTGCCTTCCGCGAGTGGAATCCCGTTATCAATTCCTTTTAAACTCTTCCCCCATGCTGCCCGGGACTCGGGCAGCACTCGGAGTTAGGGCAGCTCGGATTTCGGCAGATCCTCTGCCTTGCCCACAAGCTCTCCCTGCTTGTTACGAACGATCTTGTTGCCAACATCGTCCCAGTCGTAGTGGTTGTGGGAAATCACCACGCCACCCTGAGTTTGGTCGCGCTTGTCTTTCCACACGGACAGCAACACAGTGATTGCGAGCACGCCGACGATGACCAACAGCGACATCAGCGTGGAAATCTCCGGCACGGCGGAAACATCCTCACCGCCATTAATGAACGGCAAGTTGTTCTCATGCAATGCGTGGAACAACAGCTTGACGCCGATGAACAGCAGAATGATACCCAGGCCATAGGGCAGGTAAACCAGACGGTCCAACAGGCCATCGATGAGGAAGAACATCTGACGCAGGCCCATGAGCGCGAATGCGTTGGTGGTGAATACTAGGAAGGGCTCCGAGGTAATGCCGTAGATGGCGGGGATGGAGTCGAAGGCAAACATGACGTCGATAAGCCCAATTGCTGCCAGCGCCACGAACAGCGGGGTGAGCGCGAACTTCCCCTTCTTCTCCCCGGACTCTTCACGGTGGGTGAGCTTATCTCCGTGGTAGCGCGGGGTTACGTGTACGACCTTGCGCAGCCACTTAACCACCAGCATGTCATTGGGGTCAGTCTCCGGGGCGTCGTTGATCTCATCGATGAGCAGCTTCACTGCGGTGTAAATGAGGAAGATTGCGAAGATGTAGAAGACATCAGACCATGCAGCGATAATTGCCGCGCCCAACAAAATGAAAATGAGGCGGAATACCAGGGCCAAAACGATTCCGATGAGGAGCACCTTCTGCTGGTATCTGCGGGGGATTTTGAAGGATCCCATGATGAGCGAGAAGACGAATAGATTGTCCACGCTCAGCGCCTGTTCCGTCACCCAACCGGTGTAGAACTGTGCGGCATGTTCGCTGTCCCACAGCACCCATACAACTCCGCCGAAGACAACGGCGATTGCCATATAGAACAGCGTCCACCCACCGGATTCCTTGAGCGTAGGCTCATGGGGCGAGCGAACGTGGCTGTAGAAATCGAAAATAAAAAAGCCCAGAATCACCGCCATGGTGATGGCCCAAACCCACAATGGTACGTGCATAATGCGCTATCCCTCCGGTCGACGCGACAACAAAGACCGGAGGTCTCCCCCGCTAGTGATGCTTACGCAGAGCAACGCTAGCCGGCGCGACCGGGAACTGTACCGCAGTTGCCGTGTTGACGATCGACGCCGAGGATTGGGGTACTCCCCTCCAAGACCCGTCCTATCCTACACGGAACTTAAAACGCGCCCGTGGAGGGGTTGGCAGAGATTTCGACGGTGCGGGTATCTGCTGACTCGTCCTCAGTTCCGTCTGCACCTTCAGCCTCTTGGACTTCCTTCGGTGCCTCTGCCGGGTCAGCTCCCTTGATCATCCAAATGATGGTGTCAAGCTCTTCCGGTTTGACCAGCACCTCGCGAGCTTTTGAGCCTTCCGAGGGACCAACCACACCGCGCGACTCCATGAGATCCATGAGTCGGCCGGCCTTGGCAAAGCCGATGCGCAGCTTGCGCTGAAGCATCGACGTGGAGCCCAACTGAGATGTGACCACGAGGTCGACGGCCTCCAAGAGGTCGTCCATGTCCTTGCCGATTTCCTCGTCGATCTCCTTCTTGGCGTCCTTGGCTTTATCCTCCGTGACACCTTCGGTGTAGTTCGGTGCGCCCTGTGCCTTCGCGGCGTCGACAACCGCCTGCACCTCTTCGTCGGAGACGAACGCGCCCTGCATGCGCACTGGGCGCCCGCCCTGCGGGATAAACAGGCCATCGCCCATACCGATGAGCTTCTCGGCACCACCCTGGTCCAAGATGACGCGGGAGTCCGTGAGCGAGGACGTCGCGAACGCCAGGCGGGACGGCACGTTGGTCTTGATAAGGCCGGTGACCACGTCCACGGACGGGCGCTGTGTTGCGAGTACGAGGTGGATACCCGCTGCGCGTGCCTTTTGGGTGATGCGGACGATGGAATCCTCGATCTCCTTCGGCGCCGTCATCATGAGATCCGCGAGCTCGTCAACCACACACACGATGTAGGGGTACGGGCGCATCTCTCGCTGGGAGCCGGCCGGGGCCTGGTATTCGCCGCTGCGAACCTTGCGGTTGAAATCCTCGATCTTGCGCACGCGGGCAGCCTGCATATCCATGTAGCGCTGCTCCATCTCCTCCACCAGCCATTGCAGGGCCGCTGCGGCCTTCTTCGGCTGCGTAATGATCGGGGTGATGAGGTGCGGGATGCCCTCGTAGGGCGTGAGCTCGACCATCTTCGGATCCACCAGGATGAGGCGAACGTCTTCCGGCGTCGCGCGAGTCAGCAGCGAGACCAGCATCGAGTTCACGAACGCCGACTTACCTGAACCGGTTGCGCCGGCCACGAGAAGGTGCGGCATCTTCTTCACGGAGAAGGAGGTGAATTGGCCCTCGATGTCCTTGCCCAAGCCAATGAGCATTGGATCGTCATCAGCACGCAGTGCCGGGGAATCCAAAACATCACGCAGTCGCACCATTTCACGGTCCGCATTAGGCACCTCGATACCGACTGCAGACTTGCCCGGAATCGGGGTCAACAGGCGCAGGTTATCCGTCGCGACTGCATAAGCCAGATTGGACTGCAGGTTCGTAATCTTCGAAACCTTGACGCCTGGTCCCAGCTCAATCTCATAGCGCGTCACTGTAGGGCCACGGCTAAACCCGGTGACTTGGGCATCGACCTTAAACTCCTCAAAGACTTCAGTGATGGCTTCGATGATGCGGTCGTTGGCCTCCGTGCGAGCCTTCGCAGGCTTGCCGGCCGTAAGCAGGTCAGTCGTCGGCACGTCATAACCGCCTCCCAGTGCGGTATCTTCCGCACCGCTCGGGGCCGCGGGTGCTTGTTGCGCCGCGTCTTGAACATCCTCGTCGACCTTGGCGCCCGTGCGCGCATCGCGCCCGGAACGCTCCTGGAACATACGGACGGCCTCGGAGTGTGCGGCAGAGACAACGTCCTCCCCGGCCGCCCCAGCAGACGCTGCGCTTGCCGACGCCCCCGCGGCTGCCGCCCCCAGCGCCGCACCGGCGGCACCGCCAACGTCCACGCGGGGACGCTTCTTCTGCGCAGGCTTGTGCGTAGGTTTCTCAACCGGCTTTTCGACAGGCTTCGGTGCTGCCTTCTGCTTCTGCTCCGGCTCCGGAACAACGGGGATCTCGTCGGTGTCATCGGCACGGCGTTCGGCTGCAGCAGCAAAGGAGGGGCGGCCGTGTTGGACCGGCTCCTGCTTCATAGGCTGTGCCGCCGAGTCAAAGGAAACCGTGGCGTTCTCGTCCGGCGCTACGGCCGAGTAACTCTTTGGGCGCTGCGTACGCTGACGTGGGCGCGGGGTATGGGCCGGGCGCGTGGGGCGCTCGCGCCCCTCGGCGATGGCGTCGATGTCATCGCTGACGTAGCCGTAGTCGTCTGCGGGGGCGTCGTCAAGCAGCTCATACTCCGAGCTGTTCTTCCGATCACGAAGTCCACCGACGAGCGCAGAGAATTGGGCAGCCACGAAGTCATAGGCTTCGCGCAGTGTGATGCCGGTGATGTTGAGCGCCCCATAGACAATCAACAGGAAGAGCAGCGGCACGGCCACGTAGCTAGAGAAGGCTGCTACGAGCAGCTCACCGATAGCAAAACCGATAGCGCCTCCGGCCTCACCGGCGGCGTTTTTATTCCACGTAAGGTCCGGGAGCCCAGCAAAGATATGGATAAGGCTCAGCATGCAGACCACGATGAGGGCCGTGCCGCCAACCACGCGCGGCTTGAAGTGGCCGGCCGGGCCGGAAAGATCCATCATGAGCGCGATGGCTACGGCGATGAGCGCAACAGGAAGAACATAGGCGCCCGCGCCAATCACATAGCGCACAGCATTGGTGAGGTACTCACCGATAATGCCAGCCACTTGGAACCACGTAGCGCATGCCAAGACGATGGCCACACCAATCAGCACGAGCGCGACCGCATCCGGGTTGGAGACGCGAATGCTCTTCTCTACCCGGGCGGGTCGTTCCATGATGGTCGTCGGCATCTCGCCGTCAACGTCTTGGGCACGGGTCACCTTGCTTTTCGACGAAGTGCCGCCCTCAGCCCTGTTGCTAGTTTTCTTATTCTTCGCGCGTCCAGAAATTTCCCCTGGCTCCCTCACATCGTCGTAATCATCAAAAGCCTCTTCGTCATAGGACGCATCATAAGCGGGATCATAAAGATCCTCGTCCCGATCTCTCGCTTCAGCTGGCTTGAGTCCGGCGAGGCCATGCCCGACTCCCCGCGCCATACTCCCCATGCCCCGGGCTGTAGCGCCAAATACGGTGCCCAGTCCGTGACCAACGGCACGAAAGGCGCTGCCGGTCCTCTCTTCGGAGGTCTCGGCAGCGCGGGTAGCAGACGTCAGCGAGTAGCTTGTGCGGCCCGACGGTCGCGAGCGATTGGCCGTGCGACCTCGGCCGGAGGCGCGAGACGGAGCGTTCTTGACAGACATGATTGCCACTCTAGTAGCAAAAGCCCCATTAACAACATGCGCCACACGCGTACGGCGAAGAAAATTAGCAGTTCAGCCTACAGACTTGACCTTACGATCGCGGATTCATCGCCTTCAATTTCGACATCAGCAGCGTCGCGGCCGAAGGCCCACAAGAGCACCTCGGACACGGTACCTCGTACGCGAACCACAGCGTCGCCTTGTCCAGACACACGGTGTCTATCCGCAGCCACGATCGGCGGGAAACCTTGTGGCTCCAGGACAACGGGCAGGCGCGAGTGCGACAGCAGCCGTGTGCCTAGCAGTTTCAACGGCGCCAGTAGCTCTTTGTTGACTGCTCGTGAAAGATCTCTTGGTTCAATGCGGCCATTAGCTCGGCGGATATCCTCGTGGTGGACAAAGTGCTCGGCCGCGTTGAACACGGAATCTGCATAGCGCAGAGGGCTAAACCTAGATGCTCCCCTCCCCCACGCATCCACCAGCTCCTCATACGTCATGCCCTCGCGGACCCCATCCGCGACGCTCCGTGTATGAGAGGACAGCGCTGGAATAAAGGAACCGAGCACAGCATCAGGGCGGTTCTCACGCACCCACAAATGCGTTGCTAGGTCCCGGGTTGTCCACCCTTCGCACAACGTCGGGGCATCAGGGCCAAGCTCATGGAACAACGCCACCATCTTGGCGCGCTCTGCTGAAGAAAACGACATGCGCCCCAGCATACCCACCGGAGGCGGGAACACTGGGGCGCTTGCGGCCTTAGCTTTAGAGCGATTCGCGGGAAGCGTGAACTTCGTCGTCGTCAGGCAACAGGATATCCGAGTTCGTCGGGACGATGGTCGGCAGAATCACCGGCTCGCGCTTGTACTTGGAGTCCATGAGCTTCGATACCTTGCGGCGCAGCTTCTGCACCATGCGGTAGGTATCGTTCTCCCCCTCAGCGGCGAGGTCATTCATGGTGTTCTCCACCATCTCGGCGACCTCAGGCACGATACCGCGATCATCGTCGGAGAAGCCCGTCGTGGACACCGTCGGATGCTCAAGCAGGCGCGACGTGCGGTTATCGATGACACAGGTGATGGAAACGACACCGCCGGCACCCAGGTTGGTGCGGTCCGCGAGGGTATCGGCGTCGACATCACCCATCGACACACCATCGACGTAGAGGTTGCCCACCGGGATCTGGCCGACGACCTCAGCACGGCCGTTGCGCAGATCGACGACAACGCCGTTCTGCGCAAGGACCACGCGATCACGGGCCACACCAGTGGAGACTGCCAGCTCCTTGTTTGCACGCAGGTGGCGCCACTCGCCGTGCACCGGCATGGCATTCTTCGGGCGTGCAGCGTTGTAAAGGAAGAGCAGCTCGCCACCATAACCGTGGCCGGAGGCGTGGACCTTAGCTTCCTTGTTCGTGATGACCTCAGCGCCAATCTGGGACAGCATGTTGATAACGCCGAACACGGCCTCCTCATTACCCGGAATCAGGGAGGAGGAGAAGATGATGAGGTCACCATCGCGGACGGTGATCTGGCGATGCTCACGACGGGCCATGCGGGACAGCGCCGCCATCGGCTCACCCTGGGTACCGGTGGTGATGAGCAGTACCTTGTGCGGAGCCATCTTGGCTGCCTCATCGATCGGGATGATGGTGCCGCGCGGAACCTTCAGGAAGCCCATCTTCTCCGCGATTTCCATGTTGCGCATCATGGAGCGGCCGTTGAACGCAACCTTGCGGCCGGCGGCCACGGCGGCGTCGATAGCCGCCTGCACGCGGTAGACGTTCGAGGCGAAGGAAGCGATGATCACGCGCTGCTTGGCCCCAGAAACTAGGCGCTTAAACGTTGCCGGAATGTCACCCTCAGAGGCGGACACACCCGGGATGTTGGCATTGGTGGAATCGCACAGCATGAGGTCCACGCCTTCGTCGCCGTAGCGCGACAGGGCCGGCAGGTCCGTCGGGCGGTTATCCAGCGGGGTCTGGTCCAGCTTGATATCACCGGTGTGGATGATGTTGCCAGCCGGGGTTCCCAGCATGACGCCGAGGGCATCCGGGACGGAGTGGTTCACTGCCCAGAAGCGGCAACGGAACGGACCGTAATTCACATCGGACATCTCATTGACCTCAACGAACTTCGGCTTCTGGCGGTGTTCCTTACACTTGGCAGCAATCAACGCAATAGTGAAGCGGGATGCCACAATCGGGATATCCGGGCGCAGCTTCAGCAGCCACGGGATAGCACCAATGTGGTCCTCGTGCGCGTGGGTTACGACGAGCGCCTTGACCTTGTGAATCTTCTTCTCAATCGGGCCAAAGTCCGGGAGAATCAGGTCCACACCAGGCTCACCGGAGGACGGGAAGAGCACACCACAGTCGATGATGAGCATCTCATCCTGGTACTCAAAGACGGTCATATTTCGACCGATCTCGGAAATACCGCCCAAGGCATAGATACGCAGAGAGTCCTTCTGCTGCTTCGGCGGCTCCGGCAGACGCTTGGTCAGATCCGCGCCCTGCATGGACTTAGGCACGTTGCGACGGCCGCGGTTGTTGTTGTTGTTGCGATTGCGGTTGTTACGACCACCGTTGTTGTTATTGCCGTTGTTGTGGTTGTTGTTGCCGCCGCGGCCGCGACCACGGCCGCCACGGGAACCACGAGAACGGGAACGACGGTTGCCGTCGTCAGAGCTTCCAGACTCCTTAGAGGATGCGCCGGAAGCAGCCGATTCCTTCGGCGCTTGGAAAACCGGCGAAGCCGCCTCATTCGAGGCGGTCTCGGTCTCCGAAGGCGGACCCGCCTTGCGGGTCACCTTGCGGGAACGGTTACGGGATTCAGTCATTCTTAAAGGACTCCAGCCTTTTCCAAATCGTGACGGAGAACCTCGATCTCATCCGCGTCAGCCGCGGAAACCGGGAGACGAGGTTCTCCAACTTCAATGCCCTGCAGGCGCAAGGCAGCTTTAACAAGAGTTGCTCCTCCGAGGCGGCCTTGCGCCTCGACGAGCGGGGACAAAGTTTTCGCGTTGATCTCTCGCGCACGTGCGATATCACCTTCGTCGAAGGCCACGTAGAGATCAGCCAGGGCACGCGGGGCAATATGACCAATCACGGAAATAACGCCTGAAGCACCGAGGGCCAGCCACGGCAAGTTCAGCCCGTCATCTCCGGAGTACCATGCCAATCCGGTTTCCTGGATAAGCGGTGCAGCCGCCACAAGATCGCCTTTGGCGTCCTTGACGGCCTTGATGTTCGGCACTTCCGCGAGGCGAAGAAGGGTCTCCGTCTCAATCGGAATGCCCGAGCGGCCAGGGATGTCATACAGACAAATGGGGAGGTCCACGGCGTCAGCGACAGCGCTAAAGTGCGCATACACACCGGCTTGGGAAGGCTTGGAGTAATACGGAGTTACAACCAAGAGGCTGTCTGCTCCCGCATCAGCGAAAGCGCGCGCTGCTGAAATGCTGGTGGCGGTGTTATTGGTTCCCGCTCCCGCACACAATTTAGCGCGACTGCCTACCTCTTCCTTTACAGCTGCAAACAGCTCCAGTTTCTCATCCAATGACGTCGTCGGTGACTCACCCGTGGTCCCAGCCAAAATGAGCGAATCAATACCGTTATCAACCAGATGAGCTGCCAGGCGACGGCCAGCGGGCACGTCCAAGGCGCCATCCTGGTCAAATGGAGTGACCATAGCTACGCCTACGCGTCCGAAGGTGTCGACGCCTGTCTGTGCTGTCATACCTGTGCTCATAGGCGTCAAGATTACCCGCTTTCGCCCCTATTGGCCGCATCGGGGTCGTGCGCGAGTCTCCTGCAAAGCCTTTAAGCGTACGGGCTCGAAGCCATTTCGGTCCCGTCGGACAAAGTGGTGATGTGGAAGTCGTCGAAAAGCACCGGCGATTGCTCTCTCAACAGCTTCAAGCATGTCACCGCCAATTGGCGCATCTCAGTATCAGCCTGCTCCGTTGCCCGAGCGCCGATAAAGTGGCGCCACGCACGGTAGTTGCCGGTCACTACTATGCGGGACTCTGTGAGATTGGGCAAAACCGCACGCGCCGCCTGCCGCGCTTGCTTCTTACGAAGCAATGCGTTTGGTTCCTCTTCCAGTTTGGACTCGAGGGCGTCGAGAAGCTCTTCGTAGACAAACCTCGCTTCATCGGCCGCTTGTAGCGTTAACCGCGTTAGCTGCTCATCTTCTGCAATGGACTTGGGCAGCACTACCTGTGCTTCGTCGGAGTGTACGAAGCGTTGTGAAAGCTGGGAGAAGGAGAAGTGCCGGTGGCGCACCAACTCATGCGTTGCCGAGCGCGACAGCCCTCTTATATACAGCGTCGCGGTGGCATGCTCCAGAAGCGCATCGTGACCCACTTCCAAAATGTGGTGTAAATAAGCCTGGTTCGACGCGGTACGAGGATTTGGCTTATCGAAGGACTCGTAACACGCACGCCCAGCAAACTCGACTAAAGCCTCGCTTTCCGACGCCCCCTCGTCCGCCTTCCAATCCACCCCGCGTGGTGCATGAAACGCCGTTGCCGCGATGAGTTGGACATCAAGCTCAGAGACCTTTGCCATTACAGCCCCAGATACTTCTCAAGCCCCACAGTCAAACCTGCGTGGGAGGAAATCTCGCGCACACCAAGCAAAACACCGGGAGTAAAGGAAGAGCGGTCATAGGAATCTTGGCGGATGGTCAGGGATTGCCCTTGGGTACCGAAGATTACCTCTTCATGCGCCACCATTCCCTGCATGCGAACTGCATGGACGTGGACGCCATCAACGTCTGCACCTCGCGCACCGTCAAGGGACTGCTCGGTCTTGTCCGGCATTGCATCCAGGCCAGCTTCCTTACGAGCCTTCGCAATTCCCTGCGCAGTATGAACCGCCGTGCCGGACGGCGCGTCAAGCTTATTCGGGTGGTGGTATTCAACAACCTCGGCGCTATCGAAGAACTTCGCCGCTTGGGCAGCAAACACCATGGTCAATACAGCTGAGACAGCAAAGTTCGGAGCGATGAGAACGTTGCCAGCGCCCTCCTTCTTAGTCCACTCCTCTACCTTGGCTAGCCGCTCCTCGTCGAAGCCCGTGGTGCCGACAACAGCATGGATTCCATTGGCGATACAAAACTCAAGATTATCCATAACCGAAGCGGGCTGAGTGAAGTCGACGGCAACCTCGGCGCCTGCTTCAACTAGCTTCTCCAGCGGGGTTTCGCGATCAATTTCAGCGACAAGCTCCAGATCTTCTGCAGCGTTGACGCCCTCCACGATTGCCTGCCCCACGCGGCCCTTAGCGCCAAGGACACCCACCTTGATAGTCATTCACAATCCCTTCATACGTGTTCATACGGTTAGCTGTGCCCAGTCTATCCCCGCCGCCGGCAGGGTTTTGGACAGGGCAGAGAGGGCCGCCATAAACCTCGACCAATTGGGTAGTTCACTGGCGTTTAGGCGGTTTTACAACCTGCCACATTTATATCGCACATCCAATCTAATGTGACGCGACTACCCCCGTTTGTAGTAACGACTTGACGTGAATTCACTACTGGCTATAGCCATGTGCGGTGAGGGTCGGTAGAATCATTGTTAGAACATTTCTTCTAACTCATGTTTCTCGGGGGAGACATTCATGAC
>OFLL01000031.1_pt1 | contig 119530 bp, 107 predicted proteins | sample 1540861 | NCBI WGS metagenome assembly OFLL01 (sample SAMEA4413039, study PRJEB24355) | metagenome | biome: human; feature: gut; material: faeces | place: United Kingdom | collected 2010 | reverse complement strand
CCCACCCTGGGGCACACCGATAACAGCAATGCCCGAATACCAAGAAGCACTAGCCAGACTCACCGCCGAACAAGCAGAACAACCACCAGAGGAACCACCCGACAACAGTTAATGTCCCAAACATAGAGAGGACAACGCCAACCACCTCATCGCGCCTGATAACGGTCCGAACCCGTCAGTCGAAGCCACACTGACGGGGATACCGGCGATCCCTAACCACGATTCACGCGCTTCCCACCGGGAGTTAAGCCCTTAAAGGGCCAAACCCGCCAACCGAAAGATGGTTGACCGGAATATAGGCGATCCTGGAGGGCGCGCCTCCCTATCCATACAGGCCAGCGAACGCCCGGATTTACGGATGGTTTAACGTCCGGGTGAGCACGGCTAGTGCGGTGCAAAGGCCGTGTAGTCAGCGGGGCGGGCACCTGCTGCCATGGCGCGCTCGGCGGCCTTGAGGAAATCAGCAACTACCTTACGGTCATCGAGGTTGCGGCCAGAGATTGACAGGCGCACGGTGTTGCCGCGCTGTGCAGAGCGCTCTGCTGCGCGGATGATGTTGCGGCGCCACCACTTTGCCGAACCAAAGCCCTCACCAAATGACAAGTTGCGGGCTTGGTGGAGCTCGCCTGTGCGAAGGTCGTGGATGCCACGGGTGGAGGCAGCGAAGTCGAAATCAAACTCGGGAAGGACTTCTAGTGTTCCCTCCGACATTCGCCAGCGCGGCGGTGCAAAGATGGTCGGCTCAAAGCCGATCTTGGCCATCTGCCGCGTCGCACCCTTGAGGCGCAAACGTGCCTCGTGTGCATCCAGGTTGGCGAACTCCGCACGGCGACCCTGGACCGCTTGGTCAAAGCCATTGAGAATAAGCACGCGGCCCGATTCGGCCTGCTCGCGAAGCCAGGATTGCGTCGCCGCATCTTTAGCTAGGTGCCAATTGCCGTCGATGTGCGGCGCCACCAGCAAAGAGACAGGAACGTCAGCTTTATCGAACTGCTTGAGCAGATCGGAGGCTTGGCTTCGGGTGTCATCAAAAATACTGGAAATCGAAACCAGAAGGTGGCCATGCATAAGGAAAATTATCGCACAGCCACCGCCCCGGCGCGCGCTGAAAGAGATTCGGCGCTCCCCCACATGGGCGGCGTGTGGCCGATTAGCCACACGCCGTAAACGGACCCTAGGCCTCGACACCCGTGGCCTGGTTGATCAACCACGCGTACTCAAAAGCCGCCTGCCGCCACTGGGCATAGCGCCCGGACACACCACCGTGGCCCGCGGCCATCTCCGTCTTGAGGAGGAACTCACCGCCGGTGGCGACGTCGCGAAGCTTGGCCACCCACTTCGCCGGCTCAACATACAGCACGCGGGTGTCATTGAGCGAGGTCAACGCCAGAATATTCGGATACTCCTGCGGCGCGATGTTCTCGTACGGCGCATAGGAGGCCATGTAGTCGTAGACCTTCGGATCGTGGTACGGGTCGCCCCATTCCTCCCACTCCACCACCGTGAGCGGCAGTTCCGGCATGAGAATGGAGGTCAGCGGGTCCACGAAGGGCACGTTAGCCTCGATGGCCTTAAACCGATCTGGCGCCATATTCGCCACCGCGCCCATGAGCAGGCCACCGGCGGAACCGCCTTCCGCCACCAGAGTCTCCGGCGTGGTCACCCGGCGCACGATGAGGTCATCAGCCACCGCGATGAAGTCCGTAAACGTGTTCTTCTTGGCCAGCATCTTGCCGTCGTCGTACCAGGTACGGCCTATCTCGCCGCCACCGCGAACGTGCGCCATGGCGAAGATCATGCCGCGGTCCATGAGAGACAAACGGAAGACCGAGAAGTACGGGTCCATATTCGCCTCATAGGAACCGTAGCCATAAAGCAACGTCGGGTTCGGTTGCGTGCGGTCCAGGTCCGCGCGGTGCACGATGGACACCGGCACCTTCGTCCCATCGGGTGCTTCAGACCAGACGCGGTAGGCCACGTATTCGTCTTTGTCATAGCCGCCTGGTACTTCCTGTTCCTTGAGCAGCGTGTACTCACCGGTGGCCACGCGGTAGTCAAAGAGCTGTGCGGGCTGGATAAAGGATGTGTAGCTCACGCGCAGAACTGGGGCGTCCCACTCCGGGTTGCCGGCCACGCCAACGGTATAGAGCTCTTCGTTGAAGTTGAGCTCGCTGAGGCGCGCCCAGCCTTCCCGCACATCCATAATCGCCGCCCGGCCGATGCCGCCCCGACGGTAGGCCACGACGATGTGGTCGCGGTAGCAATCAACGCCCTGCAAGCGAACCTCATCATCGTGAGGCATGAGCACGGTGAGCTTACGCAAGGAGGGAAGCTGCTCACTGACCGGGCAATAGCCCAACTCAAAGTTCGGGCCGGTCACGTTGTGCGTGACCACCCAATAGTCGGTACCGTCCACGATCGCATGATCGACGTCGTAGTCCACTCCGGACTCGCGCGCCCACAAACAGCGGAACTCACCCTCCGGGTTGTCCTGCTCGAGTACCCATGCCTCACTCGTCATCTTCGAGCTCGACACGATCATGATGTACTTCTCGCTGCGGGTCGTGCCCACGCCGATGCCGAAACGCGAATCCTCCTCACGCATGACCACGACGTCCTCCGACTGCGGGGTTCCCACGCGATGGCGCCACACCGTATCCGGGCGCCACGCATCATCCACGGTGGTGTAGAAGATGAACTCCTCCCCCACCCACGTTGCACCGTAGAAGATACCTTCCAGGCGGTCCTCCAACAGCTCGCCCGTGCGCAGGTCCTTGATGAAGAGCTCAAAGCGCTCATCACCGGCCACGTCGACCGAATAGGCCAACAGGTCACCGGAATCGCTCACCGTGGACGCACCCAGAGCGAAGAAGTCGTGGCCTTCGGCGAGCGCGTTGACGTCGAGAAGCACCTGCTCCCCTTCCGGTGCCCCCGTCTCCGGGATGGTCGGCGGGGTCCACGGATCGGAGCCTTCCGACACCGGGATGCGGCAGCTATAGCCGTACTCCTTGCCCTCCTCGGTACGGCCGTAGTACCAGTACTTGCCGCGACGCTGGGGCACGGACATGTCCGTCTGCTTGATGCGGGACTTGACCTCGGTAAAGATGTTCTCCGTCAAGGTGTCCAGGTGTGCGGTGCGCTCTTGGGTATAGGCGTTTTCGGCCTCGAGGTATTCGCGGGTCTCCGGGGCGTCTTTCTCACGCAGCCACTCGTAGTTATCGACGAAACTGCGGCCGTGGAACTCTCGCGTGATGGGGCGCTTGGCAGCAATCGGTGCGTTCATTCAGCCTCCTTAAAAGGTGGTTCCGGACAGGCGCTCAAAGGCCTCAACATAGCGCGCGCGGGTGGCCTGGACAACGTCGTCCGGCAAGCGCGGCGGCGTGGACTCCTTGTCCCAGCCGGAATTAGTGAGCCAATCGCGCACGTACTGCTTATCGAAGGAAGGCTGGACCTTGCCTTCCTCATAGGTGTCGGCCGGCCAGTAGCGCGAGGAGTCCGGGGTGAGGACTTCATCGGCCAGCACCAGGGTGCCGTGCTTATCGACGCCAAACTCAAACTTCGTATCCGCCAAAATAATGCCCTTCTCCTCCGCCAACGCGGCGGCCGTGGCGTAGATGCGCAGGGTGGCATCGCGCAGCTCCTCGGCGCGTTCGCGGCCGAGCTTGTCCACGACGACGTCGAAGGAAACGTTTTCATCGTGCTCGCCCTGCTCCGCCTTGGTGGCTGGGGTGAAGATGGGCTCGGGCAGGCGGGAAGCTTCGGTCAGCCCTTCCGGCAGCTTGACTCCGCACACGCTGCCGGATGCCTTGTACTCCTTGAGTCCGGAGCCGGTGAGGTAGCCGCGGGCGACGCATTCGAAGGGAAGCATGTCGAGCTTCTGCACGACCATTGAGCGACCGAGGACTTCCTCGGGGATGCGCTCATCATCGAGCGTTCCGGCCAGGTGGTTGGGGAAGTCGATGGCGTCGAAGAAGAACTTCGACGTCGCCGTGAGCACGCGGCCCTTGTCGGGGATGGCCGGCTCGAGGGCGTGGTCATAGGCGGAAATACGGTCGGAGACCACCATGAGCAGGGTGCTGTCATCGATTTCGTAGATATCGCGCACCTTGCCGGAGGCGATGTGGGCATAGGAAGAAAGTTCTGGACGCATGACATACATTCTAGACCCGTCTAGACTGCTTCAAGATACATCCCAATCCCGAGGAGCTAAGCCCGTGCACTCTCGCCTGACCTCCCTTTTGACCTCCGCTGCGCTGGTGGGCGCCACCCTGTCTGTGCCCGCTGCGCACGCAGCCGACATCTCCGTGCGCGAGTCCGCCCACGGACAGTGGCTGTGCACGATGTCGGCGTCCGCCACGGATCGCGCACTAGCCCGCGACGTCCGGGCGGGCTACATCAACACCATCCGCGCGACCTCGGAGAAGATTCAAGCGCAGTTCCCGAAGCTGGACTTCTCCGCGTACACCTCGCGCGATATCAGCAAGGCTCCGGGCTACGCGGCGACGGTGGCCGCGCTGGGCAAGGCCGGCTACACGGGCGCGGATATGGTCATCATCATGGTCGGCGCGTCCGCCCCGGAGGACCTGGTGGAGGATGAATCGGTGCTGTTGCCGGGGGATGCCGAATACTCGATCAATGCGGCGAAGTCCCGGACTGAGAAGGGCCCGGCGCCGTTGTTGTCTACGGGTAGCGATTTCAGCCCCAAGCTGCGCGCCGCTCTGGCAGAAAACCAGGCGCAGGAAAAGGAGGCCGTCGATGCCTTCAACGCAGCGCAGGTGCAGTCCTTTGCCGAGTGCGTGGAAGAGCTGCACAGCCGCGGTGCGCAGGAAGGTATCCAGCCGGTGCCGGAGCTACCCATCCCGGGCAAGACGACGCAGCAGCAAACCTCGTCCACGGGTGCTACGGTTCTCGGCATCATGGCGGTGCTCACCGCTCTGATGATCGGCGGCTACCTTGCTACCAACGGAAAATCCCTCGGCGGCTTCGAGCTGCCGGTGCTGCGCATCCCTGGAATGGCCTAAGAGCTAGTGCCGGGTTGTCCGGCCGCCGATGGGAGGTCGTTTCGATCAAATAGGGGCTAGAAAATTGAAGAGCTGGCAACCTTAATTGATCGAAACGTACCGCCAAGGGGTGAAACTAAAGGATTTCGCCCGGGGTGTAGGCGGCGGCCTGCGGGTGCTGATCAGCAATCGCCTTGATGCGGCCCAGAATCTGGCTCACCTGCGATTCGGCAGCGCCGATGAAAGCGTGCTTGTCCGACAGCGCGGCCTCGAGGGCGGCAGCATCGAGCGGCAGGCGCTCGTCGGCAGCCAGGCGCTCAATCAGATCCTGCTCCCCGCCATTCTCACGCATGTTGAGCGCCACGGCGACGGCGTTTTCCTTGATGACCTCGTGCGCGGTTTCGCGGCCCACGCCCGCGCGCACCGCCGCCATGAGGATGCGGGTGGTGGCAAGGAAGGGCAGGTAACGCTCCAGTTCGCGGTCGATCATCGCCGGGAAGGCACCGAATTCCGCGAGCACGGTGAGGAAGGTTTCAAACATACCGTCAATGGCGAAGAAGGCATCCGGCAGTGCCACGCGGCGGACCACCGAGCAGAACACGTCGCCCTCGTTCCACTGCTGGCCAGACAGATCCGCCACCATGGTGAGGTAGCCGCGCAGGATTACCTGGAAACCGCACACGCGCTCGCAGGAGCGGGCGTTCATCTTGTGCGGCATCGCGGAGGAGCCGACCTGGCCTTCCTTGAATCCTTCAGTCACGGTCTCGTTGCCGGCCATCAGGCGGATGGTCGTGGCCAGCGAGGAGGGCGCAGCACCCAGTTCAACGAGCGCAGACACAGCGTCGAAGTCGAGGGAGCGCGGGTAAACCTGGCCCACCGAGTTGAATACGCGGGAGAAGCCCAGGTGATCCGCAATGCGCGTCTCCAGCGCGGCAAGCTTGTCCTCGGAGCCTCCCATGAGGTCGAGCATGTCCTGCGAGGTGCCCATCGGGCCCTTGATGCCGCGCAGCGGGTAGCGGCTCAACAGGGATTCCACGCGCTCGATGCCGAGCAGGAGCTCGTCGGCAGCCGAGGCGAAGCGCTTGCCCAAGGTCGTCGCCTGCGCAGCAACGTTGTGGGAGCGGCCTGCCATCACCAGCGTCTGGTACTGCGCGGCGTGCTCACCAATGCGCGAGACCACAGCGATGGCCTTATTGCGCACCAGCTCCAAGGAACGCAGAATCTGCAGCTGCTCGACGTTTTCCGTCAGGTCGCGCGAGGTCATTCCCTTGTGAATGTGCTCGCAGCCGGCCAGGGCGTTGAATTCCTCGATGCGTGCCTTGACGTCGTGACGCGTGACGCGCTCACGCTGGGCAATCGAGGCAAGGTCCACGTTCTCAACCTGCGCCTCATAGGCGGCGATGGCCTGGGCGGGAATATCAACGCCGAGATCCTTCTGCGCCTTCATCACCGCGATCCACAGCTGGCGCTCCAGAATGATCTTGTGTTCTGGGGACCAGATTTCAGCCATCTCTGGGGAGGCGTATCGAGCGGACAGGACGTTGGAAATGTTCTTCTTTTCAGCCACGTCGCTCATTATTCCACGCCTCGCCCCAAAGGAGGCATTATCAGCGGATTAGATGCTGATCTGGCCCTTTTCCGCTGGCAACGCAATGTCCTTGCGGAAGAAGCTGCCCTCCAGCTTGATGCCGTCGAGCACCTCGTAGGCGGCGGCGCGGGCGTCGGCCAAGGTGGCACCGCGGCCGAGGACATTGAGAACACGACCACCGTTGGATACGTATCCGCCCTCCCCCGTGGTGGTGCCAGCGTGGAGGACGCGGGTGGGATCATCAAGATCCGGCGAGGTAATCGGATCACCCTTGCGCGGGGAAGCCGGGTAACCCTCGGCAGCCAGCACCACGGTAACGGCGTAGCCTTCCTCCCACTCCAGCGGCGCAAGTGATGCCAACCGCCCGGTCGCCGTGGCGTTCAGGACCTCTCCCAGCGGGGACTTCAGCAGAGCGAGCACCGCCTGCGTTTCCGGGTCACCGAAACGGCAATTGAATTCGACGACGGCCGGGCCTTCCTTGCCCCAGGCCAGTCCCGCATACAGCAGCCCGGTGTACGGCGTGCCGCGCTTGACCATTTCCTTGGCCACGGGGACGCAGACTTCGTCGACGATGCGCTGGGTACCGTCGGCAGGCAGCCACGGCAGCGGCGTATAAGCGCCCATGCCGCCGGTGTTGGGGCCTTCATCGTTGTCATAGGCACGCTTGTGGTCCTGCGCCGGCAACAGCGGCACGACGGTCTCACCATCCACGAGGCAGAACAGGGAAACCTCGGGGCCGTCGAGGAAAGACTCGAGCAGCACCGGGTTGCCGGCTGCATGGACGGCGTCGACGTGCGCGCGGGCCGCGTCGCGGGATTCGGTCACCACCACGCCCTTGCCGCCGGCTAGGCCATCGTCCTTGACCACGAAGTGCGGGCCGAAGCGGTCGAGCGCGGCCTCGATGTCCGCATCACTTGCGCCAGGGGCGAGCTGCTCCGCGCGGGCGGTGCGCACGCCGGCGGCCGCCATGACGTCCTTGGCAAAGGCCTTGGAACCCTCGATCTGTGCTGCGCTTGCCGACGGCCCGAAGACCGCAATGCCGCGCTCACGCAGGGCATCCGCCACGCCTTTCACCAGCGGCACCTCCGGCCCGATGACGACGAGGTCAGCGGCGATGTCCACGGCTAGTTCAACCATGCGCGCAGGATCATCCACCTGGGAATACTCCGGGTGGACGGTGGCCTGCTTCGCATGGGCCGGGGAGCCCGGTGCGATGTGCAGATCGGTAACAGTGGGGTCAGCTTTCAAGCCAGTGAGCAGGGCGTGTTCGCGGCCGCCCGAACCGATAACGAGAATGCGCATGCCGTCTATCTTAACTGGCGGTAGCCTAGGGGCCATGTCTTCAGTATTTACAAAGATCATCGAGGGCGAGCTGCCTGCTCGCTTTGTCTACCGCGACGAGAAATGCGTGGCATTTTTGTCCATCGAGCCGCTGCGCTACGGCCACACCTTGGTGGTGCCGGTCGAGGAAGTAGATAAGTGGACTGACCTCGATCCTGAAACCTGGGCACACCTCAACGCCATCGCTCTGGAAATCGGTGGCGCCATCAAGACGGCCTTCGACACCCCACGTACCGGCTACATCATCGCCGGCTTCGACGTTCCCCACACCCACATCCACCTCTTCCCCACCGAGAAGATGGAAGACTACGACTTTGCCAAGGCCTTCGCTGCCGACGCCACCGACCCCGCCGCCATGGACGAGGCCGCCGCGCGTATCCGCCAGCACCTCGGCACGGATGAGGACGGCCGCCGCGACAACTAAGAACTGACTGCTACCTTTCGGCAGCTAGGAACTAGCTGCCGCCTTGGGCAGCTGGACGGTAAAGACCGATCCGCTGCCCAGCTCAGAGTCCACGGAGATGGAACCGCCGTGCTGCTCCACGAGAGACTTCACGATGGCCAAGCCCAAGCCCGAGCCACCCGTATCGCGGGTTCGTGAGCTATCAGCACGGTAAAAGCGCTCAAAGATGTGGGCTGCATCTTCGGGGGAGATGCCCTTGCCGTCATCGGCAACGTCGATAAGCACGTGCTCCTCGTCATCCCGCAACGTCAGCGTCACCGACGCCTCATCGCCGCCGTGGCGGATGCCGTTGGACACCAAGTTGAGCAGCACCTGGTGTAGGCGGTCCGCGTCACCGTTGACTATCGGAATCCCAGAGGCTTCATTATTGACGTTGATGGTGCGGCCAGAAAAAGCCGCGCGCGCCGAAGAGCCCACAGAGAGCACGAGCTCCAACATGTCCACCTCGCGCATGTCGAGGCGCGAGCCCTCTGCGCGCGTCAGGGCCAGCAGATCCTCCACCAACAGCGACATGCGCTTCGACTCAGCATCGATCTTGCTGAAGACAAACTCCGGGTCTTGGGTTGCCCCCGAACGGTACAGCTCCGTATAGCCGCGCAGGCTGGTCAGTGGGGTGCGAAGCTCGTGGGAGGCATCGCCGACGAAGCGGCGCATCTGTTGCTCCTTCTCCTGCGCATGGAGCACGGAGTTTTGCAATTGCGTCAACATGACGTTGAGCGCTGCGGCGAGCTGCCCCACCTCGGTGTGCAGCGGCCACTCCGGCACGCGTTTATCCAGGTTGCCCGCCGCGATCTGGGAGGCCGTTTTCTCCACCACGCGCAGTGGACGCAAGGCTCTGTGGATGAGCCACATGCCCACCAACGCGATGATAAGCATGACCAACGCCGCGATAATGACCTGGACTATGGCCAAGCCTTTAAGGATGGAGTTCTCCGTCGTCATGTCTTTGGCCACGACGACCACGGAACCATCCGATTTGAGCTTCGCCACGGCCCGCCATTCGGTTTCGCCTTGAACCGAGCGGACACTCGTGGGCTCGCCGCCGACGACCACCGAGCGGGCATCCGGCAACCCCGCCATCGGCCGCGTGGTCACCACGGAACCATCGGGATAATACGCCAGTGCTACATAGTCCGTCGGGGGCCGGCGGCTTCCGTCCTGCGGGGTATAGAAGGCCGCGTCGAGGTTGCTGGCCCAGGAGCCAATCGCGTCATTGAGCTCAGTGTCCACGCGGGTGTAGAGCACATTGCGCATAATCGACGACACCGCCAAGGAGGACATAGCCAGGCCCAGGCCCGAAACCAGAACCATGAGGACGAGCAGCCATGTGCGCAGGGGCAATGCTTTAGGGCGTTGCATGCGCCGGCGCAGGGCGCCATTACGCACTAGCGTGGTCCCGGAATCCGAGCCCTGAGTGTTCGCGGGGGATTCGCTCATAGTGGATGAGCCTACGTGCGCGGCGTACGCAGCACATAACCAACGCCGCGGACGGTGTGGATCAGCGGTGTATCGCCGGTATCAATCTTGCGGCGCAGGTAGGAGATGTAGGACTCGACCACGTTGCCATCGCCGCCGAAATCGTAGTGCCAGACGTTGTCCAGAATCTTGGACTTGGACAGCACCACCTCGCGGTTTTGCATGAGGTAGCGCAGCAGGTTGAACTCGGTGGGCGAAAGCTCCACGATCTCCCCGGCCTTGGTGACCTCATGGGTGTCATCGTTGAGAGTGAGGTCGGCATAGGTCATGGTGGCGCTGCCATCCTGATCATCCACCGCATTGCCGCGGCGCAGGATCACGCGCAGGCGGGTGATGACTTCCTCCAGGCTGAAGGGTTTGGTGACGTAATCATCCGCACCGATGGTCAAGCCATGGATGCGCTGATCCACGCTGTCCTTAGCGGTGAGGTAGAGGACGGGGCCGTCGAGGCCTTCTGCGCGCAGCTTGCCCAGCAGCTCAAAACCGTCCATGCCCGGCATCATGACGTCCATAATGTAGGCGTCGGGATTGATCTCACGCGCGATGCGCAGAGCCTCGTTGCCGGAGTTGGCGCTGTGTACATCGAAGCCCTGAAACTTCAGGGAGACGGTAAGTAGTTCAACGATATTGGGCTCGTCATCGACGACAAGTACCTTGACGTCCTTTGAATCATCCATGGTCCCGCTTTGGTCCTTTCTCCGCTGTTCCTATGACTAGGTGGCGTGGGGGTTTCTCATTCAAAGTGAGAAGTATTGCACTACGCCTTCCCAGGGTACTGAGCGGAGTCTGGACGTGCGCTGTGAACAAATTAGTCCCACACGAGATTATCCAGATCCAGCCCTTCTGCCTGGGCTTGAGCCTCGATCAGCTGGCGCAGGTAGTCTGCGTTGCCACGGTAAGTCTCATCGAAGCGCGGATCCTCGCAATACATGCGCGCCAGGAGCACTTGCTTGGACCTCGACACCGGGTACCACTGGGCGATGAGAGCACGGTGCTTGTCGACGATCTCCTTCGCCTCCTCGCTGCCTGCCTCAAGTCCCGCTTTCGCGGCCTCCTCTAGCTCGGCCGCGAATTTTTCGTGCTCCACGGAGAATTCCTCCCAGTCTTTCTTCCCCGTCGATTCTGCGACGGCCGCACTGGCCGCCCATTCTTTGCTGTCTCCCCACTTCTCGTGGGCTTCTTCTTGCAGTTCGGGCCATGCATCACCCAAGTTGCGCATTTTTTGGCTCGCGCTAAGGTTCTGATCCATTTCGGTCTCCTTGATTAGTCGGTTCACTGCCTGCAGCATCGCGTCAACATCGGCGCGCCGCTTCAGCAAGGCAGCCTGCTGAGCACGGAGCCGATCCACGGCGGACGCGGCGGGCGCCTGCAACAACTCAGCGATGTCCTTCAGCTCAATGCCCACGCTGCGATAGATCACAATGTCCATACCGCGCTGCAGGTCGTCTTCTGTGTAGAGACGGTGGTCTCCCACAGTGCGCCACTGCGGGCTCAGCAGCCCAATCTCATCCCAGTGCCGCAACGTTCGAGTGGTGACTTTGAGGATGGCGGCCACCTCACCAATGCTGTAGTCGCTGTAGTCCGTGCTCATGACACGAAGCTTAGAAGTTGACGTCGCGGCAGGTGCAAGCCGAGAACTCCCTGCACAGCAAACCCCCGCCTCCCCACGGCGAAAAGTATGCCGGAGGGAAGGCGGGGGTCACGGCCGAATGCCGAGAGTCCGCTTAGAAGTCCTGCGGGCGCGGGATGTTGCGCAGGTTGGACTTCGCCATGGTGAGCATCTGGCCCACGCCGCCGCCGAAGACGGTGCGGGTTGCCGCCTTGGAGAAGCCGAGCAGCTGCTCAAAGGTCAGTGTGGGTGGCAGGGAAAGGGCGTTAGGGTCGGTGACGACGTCGATAAGCGCAGGCCCGTCGTAGGCCAAGGCCTCCTTGATGAGGCGCGGCGCTTCCTTCGGGTCCTCGATGCGGAAGTGCTTGATGCCCGCGCCCTCCGCAATCTTGGCGTAGTTCACGTGCTCGTGGTCAGTCTCGTGCTCCGGGAGGCCCTGGACCAGCATCTCCAGCTTGACCATGCCGAGGGAAGAGTTATTGAACACGAACATCTTCACCGGCAGGTTGTGCAGCTTCACCGTGAGGAGCTCGCCCATGAGCATGGACAGACCGCCGTCGCCGGAGAAGGTAATGACCTGGCGGCCCGGGTTCGCCGCCTGCGCGCCGAGGGCCATCGGCAGAGCATTGGCCATGGTGCCGTGGCGGAAGGAACCAATCTGCTCGCGCTTACCATTCGGGGTGATGTAGCGCGCGCCCCAGACATTGCACATGCCGGTATCGACGGTAAAGATGGCGTCCTCATCGGCCTGCTGATCGATGAGATCGGCAATGTACTCCGGGTGGATCGGGGTGTGCTTCTCCACGCCGGAGGTATAGGCCTCGACAACGTGATTCAGCTTGTCGTAGTGCTTCTTGAGCATCTTGTCCAGGAAGGAGCGGTCCTTCTTCTCCTCCACGTGCGGCAGGATGTTCTCGATGGTGGCGGCAACATCACCGGTCACCGGGTACTTGATGCGGGTGCGGCGGCCGATGTGGGAGCCGTCGATGTCAACCTGCGCCACGTTGGCATCCGGCAGGAAGTCGTTGTAGGGGAAATCCGTGCCCAGCAGGATGAGCAGGTCTGCTTCGTGGGTGGCCTCGTGGGCTGCACCATAGCCGAGCAGGCCGGACATGCCGACGTCGAAGGGGTTGTCGTACTGGATGTACATCTTGCCACCCAGGGCGTGGCCGATGGGGGCCTTGATCTTTTCGGCGAGCGCGAGGACCTGCTCGCGGGCGTTCTTCACGCCGGCGCCGACGAAGAGGGCGACGGTCTTGGCCCCATTGATGGCCTGGGTCAATGCGGCGGCCTCGGCAGGATCCGGGAAGACGACCGGGCTGCCGGCGGAAATAACAGAGGAGGTGAAGGTATCATCCTCGGCCTCCTGCGTGGACACATCGCCCGGGATAACGAGGACGGACACTCCCTTGCCCGCCATGGTGCTCTGGATGGCGTGGTGCAAGACCACGGCACCTTGGTCAGCGGAGTTCACCATCTCGCAGTAGCTCGAGCACTCTTGGAAGATGGCCTCCGGGTGGGTCTCCTGGAAGAACTTCGAGCCGATCTGGCGGGAAGGAATGTGGCTGGCCAGGGCGAGGACCTTGGCGCCGTTGCGGTGGGCGTCATAAAGTCCCTGAATAAGGTGCGTATTTCCCGGGCCGCAGGATGCGGCGCACACGGCAAGGTTGCCGGTGGTGAGGGAATCGGCCTCCGCGGCAAACGCTGCGGCCTCCTCGTTGCGAACGTGAACCCACTCGATGGAGGACTTCCGCACTGCGTCCACGATGGGGTTGAGGGAATCGCCGACGAGGCCGTAGATGCGCTTCACACCCTGGGCTTCCAAGGTTTCAACAAGTTGTGTGGCGTAATTGCGTGCCATGATTTACCTCTCTAACTTTTGCCGTTAACGGCCCCAGTGTCCCCCCTTTAAGGCGCGTTTCGCCACCATAAAGCTGACTTCTCACGTCCTAGAAACTTTGTGACTGCGACAACAACTCGACCTTCTAAGCTTTGAAACTGTAACGACCGTTCGCTATAGTTTCGAACCATGTCAGACCTCCACGTGAAAGCCTCCGCCGAATCCCTCCGCGCCTCCGCTACGCGCCGGTGGACCTTTTTTGGCGTCATTTCCCTGGGCCTGCTCATGATCGGCTTAGACAACTCAATCCTCTACACCGCGCTACCGGTGCTCTCCGATCAGCTCCACGCCACCTCGCTGCAGCAGCTGTGGATCATCAACGCCTACGCGCTCATGCTGGCCGGCCTCCTGCTGGGAACCGGCACGTTGGGCGATAAAATCGGGCACCGCCGCATGTTCGTCATCGGCCTGTGGATCTTCGGCATCGCATCACTGGCCGCGGCGCTCGCGCCCGGCGCATGGGAATTAGCCGCGGCTCGCGCCTTTTTGGGCCTCGGGGCCTCCATCATGATGCCCGCAACCCTCGCTCTCATCCGGTTGACCTTTGAGGATGAGATTGAGCGCAATACAGCCATCGGCATTTGGGGCTCCATCGCCGTCGTGGGTGCGGCGGCCGGCCCCACGGTGGGTGGCTTCTTGCTGGAGCATTTTTGGTGGGGCTCGGTCTTCTTGGTCAACGTGCCCATCGTCATCATCGCGCTCATCCTCACGGCCTTCCTCGCCCCGCCGAATATGGCGAACCCGGCGAAGCACTGGGATTTCCTCTCCTCGCTGTATGCGCTCATCACGCTGACCTCGCTGATACTCGTCATCAAGTCGGTGGCCAGCGCCCACCTCAACGCCATGCTCATCGGCGGCGCGCTAGCCGCCTGCCTCATCGGCGCCATCCTCTTCACCCGCCGCCAGCACAAGCTGGAGGAACCACTCCTCACCTTCGATATTTTCCGCTCCCCCATCTTCAGCGGCGGCGTCTTGGCTGCGGCGGGCGCCATGTTTGGCATGGCGGGACTAGAGATGACCACAACGCAGAAGCTCCAGCTGGTGGACCTGTATTCCCCGCTTCATGCCGGGCTCATCATTTCCCTCATCGCGCTGGCGGCGCTGCCAATGTCCGCGTTGGGTGGCGCCAACCTCCACCGTTGGGGTTTCTTGCCGATCATCGCCGGTGGCTTCCTCTTCATGGCGGCGGGCATCGGCTGCGTGGTGTGGGGCGGCACGCACGACACCTTCCCCGCATACCTGGCGGGCCTATTCATCACCGGAATCGGCGCGGGGCTTGTCATGTCAGTCTCCTCCACCGCCATCATCGGCGCCGCCCCCGCCTCGCGCTCCGGCATGGCCGCCGGCGTAGAGGAGGTCTCCTATGAATTCGGCACGCTGCTCTCGATTGCGATCACCGGTTCCGTACTCCCCATGGTGTACAAGAGCGGTCTGCCCGAAGACGTCCAAGACCTAGGCATGGAAGCGCTCCACAACCCGGCGCTCGCGGAGGTTGCCGGCCCCGCCTATACCGACGCTTACCTGGCCACCGCCGCAGGACTCGGCGTAGTCATGCTCGTCTTCGCCGCGGTCACCGGCTGGTGCTTCCGCACCAACCCCACGTCAGGAGGTGCCGATGCCTCGCACTAGTAAAAAGGTCGAAGCGCTCGACATGGCGCTCACCATCATCGAGAAGGAAGGCGTCCACGCGCTCACTTATGATTCCTTGTCCACGGCCACGGGCATGAGCAAGTCTGGGCTCATCTACCACTTCCCCACCCGGCACCAGCTGCTCATAGACTGCCATTCGTTGTGCGCGGAGCGCTGGGAGGAGGAGCTTATCGAACTCTCAGACGGCAAGACGGCCGAGGAATTAAGCCCGCGCCAGCGCTACCGTGCCGCGTTGGAATCAACGGGCAAGAATGATCCACTCATTGAGCTGCTGATGTCCATCCACGCGCAGTCCCATCCGGATTTTCAGAAGGTGTGGAGGGATGTCGACGAGCGTTGGCTCCCCGATCCCGCCACGGAGGATGAATCCGTGGTGCTCGCGATGGTGATAGCAAACGGCCTGTGGGTCCATGATCACCTCACCGAGCGCCCCCTGTCACCGCAGCGACGCCGGGCGCTTATCGACGTCGCCCTAGGCCACCTCGCCGACTAAGAAAAATGGGCCTTTAAAAAGGCCCTTTTGAGCTGGAGACGAGACTTGAACTCGCAACCTACGCATTACAAGTGCGTTGCGCTACCAATTGCGCCACTCCAGCACCGCGGCTAATCCGCTAGAGGGAATCGTACCTGAGACCACCCCTTGGAACGAAAGCCAGGGTGCTTGCGCTGCGAAAAAGCGGGTGCGAGGACCTCGAAAAGCACTGGCAGGTGCATAAATCGGCGGCAGTTACTAAAGTGCTGACTTACCGAACCCAGAAGTGTTGATGAGGTCTTTCTTTTCCGTGTCTGTTCTTTCTTCCTTGCGCCAGCGCCTGCTGTACCGTTCGGCCCCCGTCGCCACCATTGACGCCGCGAAGGCCGCACCACCGCCCTCCCCTCTTGCCCCGGTCGATCTCACCGACCCGGCCCAAGTCACGGGCGTCATGGAGATCGCCGCGCGCGTCGGCGAAATCCTGATTGCGGCTGGCTCCGCCAATACGGACGTCCAGGCGCAGATTCACCTCGTCGCATCCTCTTATGGTCTGCACTACTGTCACGTGTCCATCCTGATGAACACGATCACTATCCACACGGCTATCGGCACGGGCCCGGACCGGCGAAACCTCCACGTCTTCCGCGTGGCGCCGAGCATCGCCGTGGACTTCACCAAGCTCTCCGCCGTCGACCGCCTCATCCGCTCCATCCACTCCGGTGCCACGCCGCCGGCCATGGCGGAGAAGGTCCTGGATGATATCGACGCGATGAAGAACCCCTATTCCACGACCACCATCGTCAGCGCCTGGGGCGCCATGGGTGGGTTTATCGCCGTCATGCTCGGTGGTGATCTCCTCGTCGGCGTCATCACGTTCCTCATTTCGGCGCTCATCATGGGTACGAACATGTTCCTGGCCGGCTACCGCTTGCCGCCCTTCTATCAGAACCTCGTCGGTGGCCTGCTTGCCGTTGTCCCCGCGGCCATTCTCTACAACGTCTTCGCGGGTTTTGGTATCCACATTCTGCCCTCCCAGATCATCGGTTCGGGCATCATCGTGCTGGTGGCGGGACTGACCTTGGTGCAGTGCCTGGTGGACGGCATCACGCGCGCGCCCGTGACCTCCTCCGCCAAGTTCTTCGAGGCCCTCATGTCCACCGGCGCCATCATCGCCGGCGTGGGCCTGGGTATCCAGGTTGCCTCATGGGTGGGCTTTAGCCTGCCGCCGCTGGCGACGCTCGCGCCACCCGTCTATCACCAGATCCCGCTTCTGGTGCTGTGCGGCGGAATCGGCTCCGCCGCCTTCGCGTTGGCCTTGGGGGCTTCGTGGTCGGAGGTCACCATCTCCGGGCTCACGGCGGCCGCCGGTATGGTTTTCTACTACTTCCTCGTCGTCTTTTTCGGCGTTGGCGCTGTCGTCGCCTCCGGATTCTCGGCCGTGGCGGTAGGCCTCGCGGGTGGTCTCCTTTCCCGCCGCTACATGATGCCACCGCTCATCACCATGATCGTGGGCTATACCCCTATGCTTCCGGGCCTGACCTTGTACCGCGGCATGTACGCCATGCTCAACGAACAGCTCATCACCGGCCTGACCAACCTGGCCAGTGCGCTTGCCATTTCCGGCGCGCTCGCCGCCGGCGTGGTCTTTGGTGAGCGCGTCGCCCGCCGCCTGCGCCGCCCGCAGTACTTCCGGCCTTATACCGCCTTCAAGCGCCTGGGAACCTTTTCCTTTTCACGGGCCACCCGCTTGGCACAGCGAGCACGCATCCCCCGCGTCCCCATGTCCCCCTTCGCACCGCGCCACAACCTGCCGGCCCCGCCGCCGCAGTATGGCCCCAAGCCACCGACGCCCGCACAGCAGGCGCGCTTCCAGCAGGGTGATGCCGTCACGGACATGTGGCCCGTCACCACGGAGTTTCCAGCGCAGCGCCCCACCTACACGGTGCCCGGCAAAGATGACCCGAGCGCCCCATCGGCGTCGCAATAGCGTAGAATAGCCGGTCTGAAAGCTTTCACACTTCATCCCAGGAGGACTCCGTGCCACCAAAGGTCACAGATACTCAGCCAGCGGCTGACCAGACTCATGCAGTAGAGGAAGAGACCGCCCGCGCCGCGCGCCGCGTCGTCGCCACCTATGCGGAGGATTTCCTCGACGGCGTGACCCTCATGTCGATGCTGGGCGTCGAACCAGAAGGCTTGGTCCACCGCAAGGTTTTGGCCGAGCAGGCCGATGCTGCTCCGAAGAAGAGCAGCAAGAAGGCCACGAAGAAGGCCTCCAAGAAGTCCACAAAGAAGACAACCAAGAAGGCTACGAAGAAAGCCACCAAGAAGGCCACGAAGAAGTCGACCAAAAAGGCTACAAAGAAGGCAACTAAAAAGGCCGCGAAGAAGGCCTAGTTATGTCTGGGCGCAGCAATAGCTTCGTAGTCGTGGCCAACCGGCTGCCGGTGGACCTCGAAACCGCCGCCGACGGCACCCGCGAGTGGAAGGCCTCCCCCGGTGGCCTCGTCTCCGCACTTTCCCCTGTCCTAGAGGAACACCAGGGCTGCTGGGTAGGCTGGCCCGGCGTGGCCGACGAGGCGCCCGAGCCTTTCACCACCGACAACGGCGTCCTGCTTCACCCGGTGCGCCTCACGAATGAGGATTATGAAGCCTTCTACGAGGGCTTTTCCAATGCCACCCTGTGGCCGCTCTACCACGACCTCATCGTGACCCCCGTTTACAACCGCGACTGGTGGGATGCCTACCGCGAAGTCAACCTACGTTTTGCCAACGAGGTAGCGGCTGTCGCCGCGGAGAATGCCACGGTATGGGTGCAGGACTATCAGCTGCAGCTCGTGCCCGGCATCCTGCGCCAGCTGCGCCCCGATCTCACCATCGGCTTCTTCCTCCACATCCCCTTCCCCTCCCCGGATCTCTTCCGCCAGCTGCCGTGGCGTGAGGAGTTGGTGCGGGGGCTTCTCGACGCCAACTTGATCGGCTTCCACCTCGAATCCAATGCCCGCAACTTCTTGGAGCTAGCCCGCACCCAGGGCCTCAAGGTAGAAGGCGAGGTCAGTACCCGCGAGGTCACCGCACGCATCGTGACCAGTAGTGGGCATTCCGTCGGAATCGGCGCCTTCCCCATCTCCATTGCGGCGGGTGAGTTCGCTGAAGGCGGTGATGCGGGGGACATCGCCCAGCTGCGTGCGGAGTTGGGTAACCCCACGCACGTCATTTTGGGAGTCGACCGCCTCGACTACACAAAGGGCATCCTGCAACGTCTTACCGCCTTCGAGGAGCTCCTCGAAACCGGGGCGCTGGACCCAGACGAGGTGACCTTCGTGCAGCTGGCCACGCCCTCACGCGAGCGCATCGACCACTACCGCGCCACGCGCTCGAAGGTGGAGGAAGCCGTAGGCCGCATCAATGGGCGCTTCGGGCGCCTCGGTGCGCCGGTGGTGCACTATCAGCACAGCTCCGTTCCGAAGGAGGTCCTGCGCCGCTACTACAGGCTCGCGGACATCATGCTGGTCACGCCATTTAAGGACGGCATGAACCTAGTGGCCAAGGAATACGTGGCCTCCCACGGCGATGGCTCCGGCGCGCTCGTGCTCTCCGAGTTCGCAGGTGCGGCGGCAGAGCTTACTCAAGCTAACCTGTGCAACCCCTTCGACATCGAATCCATCAAGCGCGCCCTGCTCTCCGCGGTCAAGGCGCTGGAGGAATCGCCTGAGACCATGCGCGAGCGCATGACTGCCATGAACGAGCAGGTGCGCCAGCATGATATCGCTTTGTGGTCGCAGTCCTTCCTCGGCGCGTTGGATCAGGAGGAAGCATGATGCGACGCCGCCCCGCCGCAGCGCTCACCGCTGTGCTCACCTCGGCGCTGCTCGCAAGTGGCCTCACCGGGTGCGGCTCCGCGGACGAGGAGCCCACGCCGCGCGGCGATGATCGCATCGTGGGCAAGGATTGGCAGGTCATCAACCTTTATACCTCCCCGGACGCGCCATCCTCCCTCCCAGCCGATACCGCGCAAGTGCCGCACATGAGTTTCGGTGAGCACACTGCCGTGGGCTCGACCGGCTGCGTCCCCTTCACCGCCGAGGTCTCCTTCCACAAAGGGAACAAGGCCTCCACGATCTGGGAGGGTGACGTGATGAGGGTAGAAAAAGCCACCTACGAGAGCCCACCGAACGGTGAAGACTGCGAGGGCTCGGTCAGGTGGGCCGATTCGCTCATGCGCAACCTCATCGCCGAAGGCCATGAATTCGACTTTGCGCTTAACCCCAACAACCAACTCGTATTGACGCTGCGCACCGACAAAGTGGATTCACCGATCATCCGGATGGCTTCGCTGTAGCCCTGAAGTTTTCAGCGCTAGGGTGGGGAGCATGATTGATGCTCTCGCCTCCACTGAACACCTCGCGGTTGTGTCCGATTTTGATGGCACCTTAGCGGGCTTCGCGCGCAACGCGTATGACGTAAAGCCGGAGCAGCGCTCACTCGACGCCCTGGCCACCCTAGCGGAGCTCCCGAACACCACCGCCGCGGTACTCTCCGGTCGGCATCTCGAAGGCTTAAAGCGGGTTTGCCCGCTGCGTGAACCGGTACTTTTGGGCGGCTCGCATGGCGCAGAGTCCTCTTGGGAGGATTCCGCCCTCACTCCGGAGATGGAAGCTCACCTGGCGAAGAAAGAAGCAGAACTCAAAGAAATCATCGCGCGCCACCCCGGCGCGGAACTGGAGGTCAAACCCTTCCAGCGCGTGCTGCACCTGCGGACGCTAGAGTTGCAGGATCCTGACGCGGCGGCCGCGGCCTATGCAGAAGGCGAGGCTCTCAGCGCCGATGGCTTCCCTAAGACTGCGGGCAAGTGCGTCGTCGAATTTTCCGCTACGCAGGCCACGAAAGGCACGTGGCTTGAGAAGCTTCGCCAGCGCGTCGGCGCCACGGCAGTGGTCTTCGTGGGGGACGACACCACCGATGAAGACGGCTTCGCCATGCTCAACCAACCGCCGGACCTCGGCGTCAAGGTCGGTGAGGGCGCAACGCAAGCGGCGCTACGCGTGCCCGATATCGCGGCGGTGACGGAGTTCCTCGAAGAACTCGCCGCCGCCCGCGCGCAGCACAGCGCTTAAGCCCCAGCCGGGGCCACGGTCCGCCCAGGATGGAAGGTGGTCTCCAACAACGCGCGCGGTACGTCGCCGCGCCCATCGATGAGACTGGCCAGCATGCGCCCGGCTGCCGCCCCCTTCTCCTTATTCGGCTGTACGACGGTACTCAGTCCCAGTGCTAGGGCCGGCGCGATGCCGTCGAATCCGGTGACGGAAAGCTGCTCCGGAACAGCAATTCCATGATCGCGGGCATAAGCTATCACGCCGAGCGCCATCGAGTCCGTCGTGCACAGCACCGCGGTGAGTTCGGGGTGGGCGCTCAGCAACTCTTCGGCTGCCGCATAGGCGGTGCGCGGGTCGTTGATGTGGCGCGTCACCACGGGGATATCTGAAGGATCGAGGCCCGCCTGCGCGAAGACGTCCAGCGCCCCCAGTACGCGCGAGCGCTGGACGTGCATGTCCGCCGCGGCGAGCTGTTCTGCCGTCACTTCGCCGTCGAGGCGCTCGCGGTGCAGGCGGATGGTGAGGATGCCGATGCGGGTATGGGAGGCGTCGACAAGCGCCTGCGCCGCCGGGGCGATCGCGGCGCGGTCGTCGATGCCCACGAAGGGCAGGCCCGAATCCGTGGGCTGGTCACACACCACCACCGGCAGACAGCGACGGCGCACGGCCTCCAGATAAGCATCGCCCGCCGCCACGGAATAGACCACGAAGCCATCAACCGCCGCCGACCCTACGAGTTGCGCCGCCTGGGCATCGTTGGGGGCGCCCACGGTATCCGGGCCGGCGGGAATCAAGGTAAGGGTCGTGCTCGCCCCCGCTGAAGCCTCCGCCATCCCGGCGAGGAAGTCCACGGAAGCCATGTCCTCGAAGGCATAGGACAGGTGCTCGGTGAGCAGGACCCCCAGCGACCCCTGGCGGCGCGTGCGCAGGCTGCGCGCGGTGGGATCCGGGCCGGTGTAGCCGCGCTCGGCCGCGGCAGCGAGGATGCGCTCGCGGGTGGCAGGCGCCAGCTGGTCCGGGCGGTTATACGCGTTGGACACCGTGGTGGGCGAAACCCCGAGTTCGGCAGCCAGGGAGGCCAGCGTCGTGCTGCGTTTGGACATGACGGTAACACTACCCGTTTTCAACTCATTATCATTTGACAACAATTTTCACTAAAGCGTAGAAATAGGGACATGACCACTTCCCACTCACGCCGTGCTTTCCGACGTCCCACCGCTCTCCTCTTCGCCGCCACCCTGGGTGCCGCAGCGCTGAGTGCCTGCTCCTCCGGTGATGACAGCGCCGCCGGCGGCTCGGATGCCGGCTCCGACAAGGAGACCATCCACGTCGTGGCCTCGACCTCCATCTGGGCCGACGTTGCCCAGGCCGTCGTCGATACCGCACAGACCGACGTCAACATCGACGTCCGCCCCATCGTGAGTGGCAATGGCGTGGACCCCCATCACTTCGAACCCACCGCGGCCGACATCGCGCGCGCTAACGACGCCGACGTCATCATCGCCGGTGGCGGCGGCTACGACGCATGGCTCTACCAGGCAGTCAAGAACCAGGACGAGATCATCCACGCCCTGCCGCTGACCGCGCATGACCATGGCGATCATGATCATGGAGAAGAACACGACCATGCGCACGAGGAACACGCGCATGACCACGACGAACATGGTCATGACGAGCATGACCATGGAGAAGGTCATGATCATGACCACGCTCACGAAGGCGAAACCGTGACCATGGACGAGGCCAAGAAGATCGCCGCCGAGCACCCCGAGCAGATCACCAACATCGATGGCAACGAGCACGTGTGGTACGACGCCGCGGCCATCGAGAAGGTGGCGACCGACGTAGCCAATCTCGTCAACGAGGCCAACCCGGAGGCCAAGGCCACCGCCGATCCTCTGGTCGAGCGCGTGGAGGGCCTGAAGGCACGCATCGAGAAGCTCCCGCAGCACAACTACGCGCAGACCGAGCCCATCGCGGACTACATCTTCAAATACACCGAGAGCACCGACGCCACCCCGGAGGGCTACCGCAAGGCCACCGTTGCTGAAGGCGAGCCCACCGCCGCCGACCTGGCGCACTTCCTCGAGGACATCAAGCAGGACAAGATCGACCTGCTCATCTTCAACCCGCAGACCGAAACCGACATGACCAAGCGCATTCGCACCGCCGCCGAGGACAAGAACATCCCGGTCGTAGAGATTGGTGAAACCCCGCCGGAGAAGACCAACTTCCTCGACTACTACGAAGAAGTCGTCAGCGCACTCGAGGCCGCATAAGTGCTCATTTCCTTTAAGAATGCCGCAGTAGAACCACTGTGGTCGGATATGAACCTCGCCGTAGACCGCGGCGAGTTCATCGCCGTTTTAGGCCCCAATGGCGTGGGCAAGTCCACGCTGCTGGGAACTATCCTGGGTACCCGCCAGCTCACCGCGGGCAGCGTGGACGTCGCGTGCCGCGTGGGCTTTATCCCACAGCAAAGAATGTTCCCCCAGGACCTGCCCCTGCGCGCCCGGGATCTGGTGTCACTGTCCCTCGCCCACGGCACCCTGCGCAACCGACGGCCTGCTCGGGGCCGCGTCGACGAGCTCCTCGCCGAGGTCGGCGCCACCGGAATTGCCAACCGCCGCGTGGGCTAGCTCTCCGGCGGCCAGCAGCAGCTCATCCGCCAGGCGCAAGCCCTCGCCAACGACCCAGAACTCATCCTTGCCGATGAGCCGCTGTTGTCTTTGGACCCGGGAAGGCAGCAGGCGACCGTCGAGAAGCTCAATGCGTGGCGTCACGAACGCGGCACCTCCATCCTCTTCGTCACCCACGGCATCAATCCCGTGCTGGGTGTGGTGGACAAGGTGCTCTACCTCGCGCCCAACGGGCACATGTTCGGCACGGTGGATGAGGTCATGCGCTCGGAGGTGCTCTCGGAGCTGTACGGCTCGTCCGTGAAGGTCCTCAACGTCGATGGGAGGCTCATCGTTGTCTAAGTTCCTCGAGGACACCCAGTACCTGCTGGGCGTCGATTTCGTACAGGATGCACTGGTTGCTTGTGCGCTGCTGGGCATCCTGTCCGGAGTGATGACCTCGCTCATCGTGCTGCGCCAGATGTCTTTTTCCGTGCATGCCACCTCGGAGCTCGCGCTCATGGGTGCGGCCGCAGCGCTGTTGTTCGGACTGAACATCGGCTTCGGCGCGATTGCCGGCGCCATTGTCGCCGCCATCATCCTGGCGGTGCTGGGCTTGAAAGGCCAACAAGACAGCGCCATCGGCGTGGTCATGAGCTTCGGCCTGGGCCTCTCGGTGCTCTTTTTGCACCTCTACCCCGGCAACGCCAAGACCGCGATGACGCTCCTGACGGGACAAATCGTCGGCGTCTCCTCCGCTTCGGTGTGGTTACTCGCCGCCACGACCGCCATCATCGTCGCCGTAGTGGCGCTGTTCTGGCGCCCGCTGCTCTTCGCCTCTGCGGATCCCGTCATGGCCCAAGCCGCCGGCGTGCCGGTGAAGTCCCTAGCGGTCTGCTTCGCCATCCTCGTTGGTCTGACGGCCGCGCAGTCCGTACAGATCGTCGGTTCCCTACTCGTCATGGCGCTGCTCATCACCCCGGGCGCAGCGGCGGTACAGATTACCTCCTCCCCGCTGCGCGCGGTGGTGTGGTCCACCATCTTCGCGGAGGTCTCCGCCGTGGGCGGCCTGGTCCTCTCCCTGGCGCCGGGCCTGCCCGTCTCGGTCTTCGTCACGAGCATCTCTTTTGTTATTTACCTGGTCTGCCGCGGCATCGGCTGGGCTCGCAGCCGCAAGGCCGTCCGCGACGACGTCGCCGCCCGCCGCGCCTCCCAGGAACACTTCCGCGCCGCCACCGATCGCGCCGACGCCGAGACACACCACACCTCGACGCACGATGAGCACTGCGCGCATCAGGATTAGGCTAGATGCGTGACTTTGGAACGCCGTAGCCTCGAATTACAAGACCGCACCCGCACGTACCTCGTGTACCGCCCGAATGATGACGTCGAGCGCCAGAGAGACCTCCTCCTGTTCTTCCACGGCTCCCTGCAATTCGCGAACGTCATCCGCCGCTTCACTAACGGCACGTTCGATGACCTCGCCACCCGCCACGGCATGCTTGCGGTCTACCCCACCGGCGTGGAACAGCACTTTAACGATGCCCGCGCCACCCTGCCCGTCGCCGCGCGCGAGCTGGGCATCGATGACGTCGCCTTCACGCGCGCCATCCTCGACGAGCTGCGCGCGGAGCAGGAGATTAGCCGCGTGTTCCTCTGCGGCTTCTCCAACGGCGGGCAGATGGTTATCCGCTTGCTCTTCGACGCCCCCGGGCTTGCCGATGCCGCCTGCATCTTCGCCTCCACTCTCGGCGCCGGCGCCAACCATGCGCCCACCAATCCGGACTCGGCGTACCAACCCACCCCGGTCATGTTCGTCCACGGCACGGGCGACCGGCTCGCGCCCTATACGGGCGGAACGGCGGGCATTGACCCGAAGCGCACCCGCGGTGCCGTCACCGGCGCGCAGGAGAACGCCGCACGCTTCGCGGAGCTCAACCATGCCGCCGGCCCAGAGCGCACCCACCTTTTCCCCGACACCGTTGTCGACCGCTGGGAGCCGGCAGACGCCACCGGCGCGCCGGTCGAGCTCGTGAGCGTCGAGGGCATGGGCCACGTCATCCCGTCGGGCAACGAGCTGGACCCACGCCTGGGTAAAAACACGGATTCCTTCATCGCTGCCGAGCTCGTGGAGGAATTCTTCGGGCTCTAGACTGCACGTGCGCCCCATCGTGTCTCACTCCACTCAGCCCCAACCTCGGGTCGAGGCCGTTCGTAGGTGAGCGTCGAGAAGCAATAATTGTGGATTACCGACCAGTGCTTTGGCGATTCCTAGACGCTGTTTCATACCGAGCGAAGCATGCTCGCAGGAAACACTGTGGTGCAATGAAAGGCCTACAAGGGATAAAAGATCCTTCAGTTCATCATTCAGTGAACCTTGTTGTAGTGGTCGGCAATGTCGTTGACGATCGCGTAGAGGTCGCGTTCCATCGCGTAGGTTTTCTTTTCTCGCGTACTGACTAATCACACTTGCGACCCGTTGTTATCTAGAGAATTATTACGTCCCAGCGTGATGTTGCACACGTCTGTGCATGTATGTACTCTCGATGTCACGGTTTGCTGGCGAAGATTCTTCAAGTTACCCGCAGCTGAATCTGTACAAGGTGAAAACGGCAGGCAAAGGACCGAGTTGTCCTCGTCTCTAAGCCGTGGAACCCCAATCCTCCAGAACCTTGTATTCGGCACACGCACGCAATCTGAATGTTCAAGATGTGAAGTACTGGCCAGCAACCAAGAAGTAAAGATCGCCATCCAGCTTTCTCGGCCCTGAATCTAGCATCCGGAGGCGTAGAGAAACTCACGCAACGACTGAAACGCCAGCGTCTGTGTCACGTCGCGCAGCTCAAGGAAGAACCCATCTTCTGTAATTTCAACAATCCGCGCACCGGGGATGGCTGCCACAATCGGTGAGTGCGTCACCACGATGAACTGCGCACCCGCCTCCGCGGCGCGATGGATTTCCGCCATGAGCGTCATCTGCCGCACGAGCGAAAGCCCAGATTCCGGCTCGTCGAGGATGTAGAGCCCGCGCCCATCAAAGGAACGCTGCACGACGTCCATGACGGACTCGCCATGCGACATCGCGGTCGAACCAACGTTGTAGTGCGCCTCCGCTCGCAGGAAGTAGCCGTCCTTGGGCGCGGTACCTAGCCGCAGGCTCGCCCACCTCCGGAGGGGATTGATGGGACCGGCGGAGCGCTGCACACCCCATATCCCACCGCGCTCAGGAAAGCCGTACTCGAAAGCAATGCCCTCGGCGAGCGTCGACTTTCCTACCCCGTTGTCCCCGGTCAGCACGGTCACCGGCGCACGCAGGTCCAGTCCTTGGCGTCGCAGCGCCACGAAACCAGGAACGGAGGACACCCACTCAGGTCCGTGGCCGCCGTCCAGCGCGGCATAGGCGTCGACATAGAAGTCTCTCATTCGCCCTCCCCAATAAGAAACGCGGCGGTTCCCAATGGATCGGCAAGGAATTCGCGCGCGGCGTGGACAGCTTCCGTCGCTTCGGGAGCGACGGGCGCAATCCCCTTGTCGCCGAACGCGTAGACGGTCGCGCCTTGCATGCTGAGGAAGACTGGCGAGTGCGTCGCGAGGATGACCTGCGCGCCCTGGGCGGCGAGGCGCTCGAGCTGCGTGACAACCTCGACCTGCCGGGGATAGGACAAGCCGTCTTCCGGCTCGTCGAGAATGATCATTCCGTCAGAATGGAAGCGTCTCTCGACGAGGGCGAGCAGACCCTGGCCGTGGCTGAGAAACGGCAGGTCACTGAGCGGATCGGGATTCTCCGGGCTGTGGATCTGGTGGTGATACTCGCTCAAGTTGAGGAAGGTCTCGCCGCGCAAGAAGTACACGTCGCGCGGGTTGTGCGCCCGCGAGCAGATGAGCCACTCGGGATAGTCCTCGTCGCCGGTGGCAAACCGGGCGTGGCGCGAGCCGCCCTCGGGATTGACGCCAAGCCCCACGGCGATGGCCTCGAGCAGCGTGGATTTTCCGGCGCCGTTATCCCCCACGACGACGGTCACGGGCGTAGGCAAACGCAAGGCGCCGCCGGGCAGCGCTGCGATGAGCACGCCCAGGCGGCGCATGTGTTCCGGCACGCCGGGCAGTCCCTCCCCAATAAGCTCCGGGGCGGGACGCACACTCGTGAGGAACATGGCGGCGAAAGCGTGAGCCTACTTCTGGCCCGCGCGGCGCTGGCGGGCGAACTCCGAAAGGACCGCACCTGCCGCCACGGAGGCGTTGAGGGATTCAACCCAGTCGGTCATGGGGATGGACATGATGGCATCGCAGTTCTCGCGGACGAGGCGCGAGATGCCCTTGCCCTCAGAGCCGATGACGATGACGACGGGGTCAGTGCCGCCGTTGTAGGTGTCGAGCGTGTGCTCGCCTCCCGCATCGAGGCCGACGACCTGGTAGCCAGCCTTCTGGAACTCCTGAACCGTGCGGGTCACGTTGGTCACGCGCGCGACAGGCAGGCGTGCTGCGGTACCGGCCGAGGTGCGCCAAGCCACCGCGGTAACGGAGGCCGAACGGCGCTCCGGGATGATGACGCCGTGGCCGCCGAAAGCAGCGACGGAGCGGATAACCGCGCCGAGGTTACGGGGATCCGTAATGTTATCGAGGATGACGAACATACCCGGTTCCTGAGCATCGCGGGCCCGATCCATCAGGTCATGAACGTCGGCATACTTGTACGGCGGGATCTGCAGACCAATGCCCTGATGCATGCCGTTGCCGGTCATGCGGTCCATCTCGTGGCGCTGGACCTCAAGAATCGGGATGTTGCGGGTATTGCACATGGCTACGGCCTCAGACAGGCGGGCGTCGTTGCGCGTTCCCTGCACAATGTAGAGCGACGTTGCCGGAACCTTAGCGTGGAGGCACTCGATGACCGGGTTGCGGCCGACGACCATCTCCGCGGTCTCCTTGTGGTGGCGGCCCGAGTTGCGGCGTTCGCGCTCCAGCTTCGCCTTGTGCTTGGCGTGGTAGACGCGGTCCTCCGCCTTCGGCGTGGGCCCCTTGCCGGCTAGGCCCTTGCGGCGCTGACCGCCAGAGCCCTTCGTAGCGCCCTTCTTATTCGTCTTGCGGATACCTGCGCCGCCGCGGCCATGGGTACGTGCCATAATTCTTCTCCTTATGTTGTCCTCGGCTTCTGTGCTGTCCTAGGCCTTTGCCAAGGACGTTAATCCGCCAAGGACCAGGTGGGGCCGTCGGCGGTGTCGGTGATGGTAATACCCGCGGCTGCAAGGCGGTCGCGCACAGCGTCCGCAGTAGCCCAATCCTTTTCTGCGCGGGCGGTAGTGCGACGCTCCAACTCGGCTCGGACGAGGACGTCCAATGCCGCATCAGCGCCGCTTTCTTCGCCACTATCTTTCCACTGTTCATCGAGTGGATCAAAGCCAAGAACCGCAGCCATGACGCGCACCGCCCCGGCAAGGCGCTCGGCTTCCTCACGGTTGCCTTCTCCCAGCGCCTTATTGCCCGCGCGCACCGTGGTGTGGATTTCCGCCAGCGCCTTCGGGACAGCAATGTCATCGTTCATTGCGTCCTCGAAGGCCGCGGTCCACTGGCCCTTCTCGACGCCCTCGAACTTGCCCACAAAGTCCTCAATACGACGGTAGCCCGCCGCGGCCTCGGTCAGCGCTGCCTCAGAGTATTCGAGGACCGAACGGTAGTGCGCGGAACCCAGGTAGTAGCGCAGCTCCACCGGGCGGACGATCTCCAGCATGTTGGCAATGGAGAGTACGTTGCCCAAGGACTTCGACATCTTCTCACCGGCCATGGTGACCCAGTGGTTGTGCATCCAGTAGTTGGCGAACTTATCCCCCGCCGCATGGGACTGTGCGATCTCATTTTCGTGGTGCGGGAACTGCAGGTCCAAGCCACCGCAGTGGATATCGAACTCGCCGCCTAGGTAGTAAGTCGACATGGCCGAGCACTCAAGGTGCCAGCCCGGGCGGCCCTTGCCCCACGGTGTGGGCCAGGACGGTTCGCCCGGCTTAGCCGCCTTCCACAGCGCGAAGTCCTGCGGGCTGCGCTTGCCCACGGCATCGGACTCACCCTGCTCCATATCCTCGACGCGGTTGCCAGACAACGCGCCATAGTCCGAGCCTTCCGTGGCATTCCACGCGGCGACATCAAAGTAGACGGAACCAGCACCGTCCTCGCCAGGCACGGCATATGCGAAGCCGGCGTCGATAAGCCGTTGCATGTACTCCACCATCTGCGTCACAAAGCCCGTCGCTCGCGGCTCCACGGAGGGCGGCAAAACGCCCAGGGTGTTATAAGCCTTGGTGAACTCGCGCTCATAGGTGGATACCCACTCCCACCAAGGGCGGTTATTCTCGGCTGCCTTGGTGAGGATCTTGTCATCGATATCGGTGACGTTGCGCACCAAGGCCACGTCATAGCCCTGCGCAAGCAGCCAGCGGCGCAGGATATCGAAGGCAACGCCGGAGCGCAGGTGCCCAATGTGCGGCTGGGACTGCGGGGTGGCACCACACAGGTAGATCGACGCATGGCCGGGACGAACCGGCTCGAACTCACGTTGGCTGCGGGTGGCGGTATCAAAAATGCGCAAAGTACTCACCCGGCCTAGTCTAATTGACCCGCAAGTAGGAATTCACCACGGCCGATGGTCACGCGTATGAGAAACGGACGCAGTGCCTGTCCACTCAACGGAGTATCCCATCTGCCGCAAGACTTGCGCAGCTCGCTCAGGATTATCAGCTACTGCTCCGCACAACTGTTCATCGAGCCACTTTTCCCGACTATCTGTGAGAACGCTTTTCCAGCCGGGCCGCGATCGGAAACCGCATTCCGCGAAAAGGAAGAAAAAGTAATCCTCCTAAGACACCCGAAACCGTCTGCCGCCTACAGGAAAATGTATGTCCTCAATCTTTCCCTTCTTCCGCCGATTCTTCACTCCGGAAAAATTTTTCATTAACGCAGGACTCAACAAGCCAGCCACTCCTGAATGATGAATATGGGCAGTCGGAGCGACACGATTGTCTCGCTCGTACTCGAAACGCACGCCCGGAGCAGTCCCCACCCGTAGCTCAAACTTGCTCGATTTTACGCTGAGGGACAATTCATCAGGTGAAAGGACCGTGTGAAAGCGAACCACAGATTCGAAAAGGTCACTGTAGGAAACACTATGGCTACTATCGCTTCCTACGCCGTAAACCAGCGGTGCGTGCAATTCCAATAGTGCAGATCCATCGTCTGGGTTGAGATCCGTCCATACCTGAATATCGGAGTCTTTATTGAGGGGCAACACTTTCAGGTGCAAGGCATGCACCCAATTAAAGAATTCCGCTGTCAGCTGTTGCCCGATTCCCCCCAAGCAGACCACCGCTTAACGTTCAAGCATAAGCTCGACGCGTCGGAGCTCGTCATATAAAGCGCGCTCCGCTTTCGAAAAGCGACCGGACTCTGCAAGCATCCGCAAATCTTCAGAGCTAAGGTTTTCACCAACCGCAGCTTCCAAGGCGTGCAGGAGTTCGTCGTGCCGAGCACGAAGTGCCTCGGTATTGGTAATTCGCATTGTCAAAGCCACAGCGTCCTCCTTTTCTGATGACTTTACGTTAGGAATTGGGAGCGCGCCAGACCACGGCGGTAGCCACGGCTGCGCGGCCCTCCTTGCGGCCGGTGAAGCCAAGGTGATCCGTCGTCGTAGCAGAGATGGACACGGGGGCGCCGAGAATGTCGCTCAGCACGGACTCGGCTTCCTTCCGCCGCGGGCCCATCTTGGGGCTCTGTCCAACCAACTGTGCGGCGGCGTTGCCGATAATGAAGCCTTCCTTCTCTAGCAGCTCGCGGCACTCGCGCAGCAGCTGGGCACCGGAGACCCCGTCGTACTCTGGCCGGCCCACGCCGACGAAGGAACCGAGGTCGCCGAGGTTGGAGGCGGAGAGCAAGGCGTCGACAAGCGCGTGGCTCACCACGTCACCATCGGAGTGGCCCTCGCAGCCATCCGCGTCCTCGAAGAGGAGACCTGCGATCCAGCAGGGTTTTCCGGGCTCGATCTGGTGGGCGTCGGTGGCGATTCCCACACGCGGGATAATCGGGTTAGTCACTAGGCACCTCGAAGATGGTCGGTTCGGCCTCATCCGTCACGGCCTTGGCCAGGACGAGGTCGATGGGGGTGGTGATCTTGAAGGCGAAGGTATCTCCCTGCACGGTCTCCACGCGCTCGCCGTGCCATTCCATGAGGCTGGCGTCATCGGTGGCGACGAAGTCAGGGTCCTGCGCCCAATAGTCTAGGTTGGCGCGGCGCAGCGCAGCCAGGTTAAAACCCTGCGGCGTTTGCACGGCGCGCAGACGGGAACGGTCTGGGGTGGACAGGACCGTCTGGCCCTCCACCTCTTTGATGGTGTCTGCCACGGGAAGGACCGGGATGACTGCGGTGGCGCCGTCGAGCACGCGCTTGGCGACGCGCGCGATCATCCCCGGCGGCGTCAATGCCCGGGCGGCGTCGTGGATGAGCACCACGGCGTCCTCCTCCGGGATTGCTTGCAATCCCGCCCAGACGGAATCGGCGCGCTCGCCCCCGCCGTGGACGATGCGAATAGGCACGTCAGAGTCAATGCGGCCGAGAATGCTGGAGGCATAATCTTCCATGGCCGGGCTGACCAGCACGATGATCTCATCAACGAATTCGGAGGTGATCATCGCCCGGACGGAGCGCTCCAGGAGGGTGCGCCCGCGCAGCTCCACGTAGGCCTTGGGAACGTCTGCGCCAAGGCGTGTGCCCTGCCCGGCGGCCGCGACGAGAGCAATGACGCGGGGGGTGGACTGGTCCTTAGTCTTCGTCGTCGAAGGAGAGGTCATCGAGATCGACGTCATTGTCAATGTCGGTCGTAATGGACTTGTCATCCACCAGGCCAGCGGCGCGGTGACGCTCGATGGTGGCGTTGATTTCCTCCATCATGGTGTCAGCCTTCTTCTCATCAACCGGCTTGGCCAGGGAGAGCTCACCGACCAGAATCTGGCGGGCCTTGGCCAGCATGCGCTTTTCACCAGCGGACAGGCCGCGGTCCTGGTCGCGGCGCCACAGGTCACGTACGACCTCGGCCACCTTGTTGATGTCGCCGGAGGCGAGGCGCTCCTGGTTGGCCTTGTAGCGGCGGGACCAGTTTCCAGCTTCCTCAACGTCTACTTCGCGCAGAACGGAAAAGACCTTCTCGAGGCCTTCCTTGCCCACAACATCGCGCACGCCGACCATCTCAACGTTCTTGGAAGGCACGCGGACCACGAGGTCGGACTGGTTGATTTGGAGAACGAGGTATTCGAGCTCCTCGCCGCCCATCTCCCGGGTTTCAATCGCCGTAATCTTGGCGGCGCCGTGGTGGGGGTAGACGACGACCTCTCCGACCTTAAATTCCATTGCCACTCCTTGTGAAGCCTTTGAGACGGTGCCCATCGTGTGCTCTCGGCGTACTCTCGGTGGGCCGCATATACAGGGAATCTATTCTAGCACGCAGCCATCGTGCCCCGCTCCCCCGCCCGGGTACCGCCTGCCCGCCGCTTTACACCACGGTGACGCCCTATAGAAAGCTCGGCTACCCCCGGTCTACCCAAGGGGTTTGCTGGAAACTGTGTGCTTTCTTCCCAGAGGTACTAGGCTAAAGCGTTGATAAGCTTTGTGATCGCAATTCAATGGAGGACACTCACAGTGCAGTCCCTGAAGTCCGCCGCTCGCTGCGGTGCCATCATGTCAGTTACCGCCCTCTCCGCGCTGGCCTTGGCGTCCTGCTCGGCCGGTCATGTTGCTCAGACCGCGGAAAAGGTGATTGCTGTCGACGGCGCATCCGCAAGCTCCGAAGATGGAAAGGTGGCCGTGCGTGACGTCACCATTCAGGTTGAGCCGGACACCGGTGAGACCTCCCTCAAGTTCGTCGCCGTCAACCAGGGCTACAAGGTCAACGACGTCGTTCTCGAGTCCGTCAGCGTCGACGGCCAGGATGTTCCTCTGGAGGGCGTCGAGCCGCTCCCCCGCGATCATTCCCTCTTTGCTGATTCCCAGACGAACCTGGACCGCCTCCCCAAGGACGGCAAGGATGAGAACATCACTTATGTGACCACCTCCCTGGAGAACGAGGACTACGCCTTCGGCGGCTCCCGCCCGGTGACCTTCACCTTCAACACCGGCACCATTGAGGTTGACGCCACCGTGTCCGCCTCCCCGCTGCAGTCCGGTGACTTCGACCGCGACCCGCAGTCCACCGAAGGCTACGCTGAGAACAAGTAAGCCTTTTCCTCAAAGCGCAACCGCCCCAGCTGCCAAAGTTTTCCCGGATCTTCGAATCGGGGGATTCAACTTCGTCAGTTGGGGCGGTTGCGTTTCGTATTAGTGCTTCCGTAGATGCGCAAAGGCCACCGCATGAGATACACGCGGTGGCCTTTTCTACAGCGCCAGTGAGGTGCTTAGGCCTGAGAAGAGGTCATAGCCAGCACAACGATGGAGTTCACGATGCCCAGGGAGGACAGAGCAGCCGGAACCAGAAGAAGGTTCGGCGCCTGCGGGCCACCGACCTTAACCATCTGATCCATAACCTGGTTCAGCGGCTCTGGGTAGGTAGCAGCAGAAGCGGCTGGGGTGCCTGCAACGGCCAGAGAGGTAGCAGCGGCTAGGGCAACGAGGGTGCGACGAATCTTCATTTTGTCTCCTTGAATAGTGAGTTATGTGTGTGAGAGGTCTGGACTAGGACAGCAGGTTCGACAGGAAGCCCAAGGAGGACAGGGCAGCCGGGACGAGGATGATGTTCTGAGCCTCGTAGCCAGCGGTGTTAGCAATCTGGGTCAGAACGGAAGCCAGCGGCTCCGGCGCCTGCGCTGCGGAAGCAGCCGGGGTACCAGCAAAAGCGATGGCAACAGCAGCGCCAGCGGCAACGAGAGTGCGACGAATCTTCATGAGAATTACCTTCTTACTAGAGAATCGGACAGATATGAAGAGAGACAGGCACACACATTGGAGTAACCTGCTTAACACTGTAACGCCTTCATGAGTAGCGCGCGCGGTAAGTGAAAGAAAGACCTACTTCATTTCACGAGCACACTGGATGTCCACGCGGCTTACTAGAGTGTGAGACATGGCAAAAAAGGTTCGTCCCGTCCACACGTGTTCTGAGTGTGGCTTCGTCTCCCCCAAGTGGCTTGGCCGCTGCCCTGAGTGTGGCTCATGGGGGACGCTGCAGGAAACCGCGGCGGCTCAAAGCAGTACCGCCGCCCAAGCCGCCGTGTCTGGGCGGCGCCCCACAGGCTTGACTCCGACGAGCCCGGCGGTGCCGATAACGAAGGTCGGCGCATCAGCGACGAAGGCCATCAATACCGGCATCGGGGAGCTCGACCGCGTTCTCGGCCGCGGCATCGTCCCTGGTTCGGTCGTGCTCATGGCGGGAGAGCCGGGAGTCGGCAAATCCACCCTGCTGCTGGAGGTAGCCTCCCGCTGGGCACAGTTGGGCCGCACCGCCCTGTACGCCACCGCGGAGGAATCCGCCGGGCAGGTCCGCGCCCGCGCGGAGCGCACCGGCGCACTGCATGAGACGCTCTACCTTGCGGCCGAGTCAAACCTGGACGTCGTCTTTGGCCATGTAGAGCAGCTTAAGCCCAGCCTGCTCATCGTGGACTCCGTCCAAACCATGCACGCCGCCGGGGTCGAAGGAGTAGCCGGTGGTGTAGCGCAGTCACGCGCTGTGACCGCAGCGCTGACCACGCTAGCTAAAACCACCGGCATCCCTATCCTCCTCGTCGGGCACGTGACCAAGGACGGCAACGTCGCCGGACCACGCGTGCTCGAGCACCTCGTGGACGTTGTCTTGAACTTTGAAGGTGACCGCCAATCCTCACTGCGGCTGCTTCGCGGCCTGAAGAACCGCTTTGGCGCTACCGATGAGATGGGTTGCTTCGAACAGACAGCGGCCGGAATCAGGGAGGTCGCGGATCCTTCCGGGCTCTTTCTTTCCCACCGCGGCAGCACCCCGGATGGCTCCGCGGTGACCGTCGCCATGGATGGTGTGCGTCCCATCTTGGCCGAGGTACAAGCGTTGACTGTCGATCCCGTGGCCAAGAACCCGCGGCGCGTGGTGACGGGGCTCGACGCCAACCGCGTCCCCATGGTGCTCGCGGTGCTGCAGGCCCGCGCGGGCGAGCGCACCAACGATAAGGACGCCTACGTGGCCACGGTGGGAGGAATGAAGATTCAGGAACCAGCCACGGATCTTGCCGTAGCACTCGCCACGTGGTCCTCCTTGCATGAGCAACCACTTCCGCCGAAGACCGTTGTCATCGGGGAAGTCGGCCTCGCCGGCGAGGTGCGCCGTGTGCCGAACCTAGACCGCCGCTTGGCAGAAGCGTCCCGTTTGGGTTACCGCTACGCCATCGTCCCGCCCGGAAAGGTAGAGATCGGCGGCGGCATGCAGGTGCGCCAAGCCGCAACGCTGAGCGAGGCGATTGCAGCGCTTAAAGCAAGTTAAACGGCAACGCTGGGGAGTAGTTTTCCCCGATGACGGTATGCAGGAAGTAAGCACCCGGCTCGGCTTCCTCACGCTCGGTACACTTGCCCGGTTCGGAGCGCTTGCGGGACCAATCCGCCTGGAAGTAGCGGGTCTCACCGGACTTGAAGGTCTGCTTGCCGGTTTCTACAGAGGCATAGCAGTCAGTATCGGCCCACACGCGCTCGTTAGAGCCCATCTTGTAAACCTCAAAGCGCAGCTGCTCTTCATCGAGGTCGATGGAGCAATCCTTTGTCGTCGGGTTAAAAACCTCCAGGTAGAAGGTCGGCATCTTACCGGCCGGGACGCTGTCCTCATTGGTCTTAGCCAGCACCTTGAGGTCCTGGAGGGAGCACGTCGTCTTGGACGGGTCCACGGTCAGCTCATCCGGCTTCGCCTCTGACGTTGGTTCTTCCTTGCCGGACTCGCCCGCCTCGGATTTCGCCGGTTCCGTCGAACCCGTCGCTTCGGCGGATTCCTTGGCTGAGGTGGGCTCCGTCGTTTCCGCTGCGGAGGTTGTTTTTTCCGAAGGTGCCAAGGTATCCGAAACCGCTGCCTGCTGCGACTCGGCCGCCGAGTCCTCCTTCGAACCGCCAAAGAGCGCGGTAGCAGCGAAGATAAGAACAACCACGAGTACCAAGATCGCCACGAGTGCGGCGACGCGACGACGCACGTAGATCTCTCGCGGCAGCTGCTTCGGGGTACGGGATGGCTCAGTCACAGGTCTTAGTTTAAGGGGACTCGAGCCCAACCCGGGCCAGCCCCAAGCCGCGTGTCTTGAGCAGCGGCTTCTACGCGCTTGGGGCCCGCCCAGCGCCCAGGGCTAATGAACTCCGTGCAGGACGACGGTTTCCACGCTGGAATCCTCAAGGAGGTAGCGCAGGCCGACGATGCCGAGCGTTCCGGCGTCGAGAAGCCGGCGTGCAGCCGGAATATCGGAGATGATCTGGGAAACCACCTGCGCGGTGTTTTCGCGCTCGAAGTCAGCGCGCTCTTCGCGGCCATCACGCTTGGCCACCATCGAGGCCGCGGCAACTTGCTCGATGATCGGGCGCTGCAGGCCCGTGGGCAATTCGCCACCATCCAGGAAGTCCTTGGCCGCGCCCACTGCGCCGCAGGACTGATGTCCCATGACAACGAGCAGGTTGGCGTGGAGGTTTTCTAAGGCATAATCCAGCGAGGCCATCACCGCGCTGTCCAAAATGTGGCCCGCGGTACGGATGACGAAGGCATCGCCGAAACCAATGTTGAACACGTGCTCGATCGGCGCGCGGGAGTCCGAGCAGGCCAATACGATGACGCGCGGATCCTGGCCCTGGGTCAGGCCAGCGCGCAGCTTCGCGTCCTGGTTAACGGCGATGAGGTTGCCCGTAACGAGGCGTTGATTACCTTGCTGGAGGGCTTCCCACACTTTCTGTGGATTTTGAGGAACTTTTGCTAAAGGCATGTTTCTTAGCTTAGACCTCAGCGCCCTACACTGAGGTGCCTATGGATACCCAAGCTGTCGTGGAATGGTTCGATGCCCATGAGCGCCCCCTGCCGTGGCGCCGGCCGGGTACCTCGGCGTGGGGTGTGCTCTTAAGCGAGGTCATGAGCCAACAGACCCCCGTCGCACGCATGGCCCCACAGTGGGAGGAGTGGATGCGCCGCTGGCCCACCCCGCACGACCTCGCGGCGGCGTCCAAGGCAGATGTGCTGCGCGCCTGGGGAAAGCTGGGCTACCCGCGCCGCGCGCTGCGCTTGTGGGAGTGCGCGAAGGAGATTGGTGAGGGAGCGGTTCCGGGGGACGTCGACAAGCTCTTGGCGTTGCCCGGGATCGGTGAGTACACCGCGCGCGCCGTGGCGTGTTTCCATTTTGGCCACAACGTTCCGGTGGTGGATACCAACGTGCGCCGCGTCTACGCCCGCGCTGAGGAGGGCCGCTTCCTCGCGCCACCTCCCGCAAAACGCGAGCTGGCACAGGTGGAAGCATTGCTTCCGGAAGAAAATGGGCCACGTTTTTCCGCCGCGCTCATGGAACTTGGTGCCTTGGTGTGCACGGCCAAGAACCCCGACTGCGCCGCCTGCCCCATCAAGGCCTCGTGCGCGTGGCAGCTCGCGGGCTGTCCGGAACCCAGCGAGGAGGAAGCGGCGCGGGCAAAGAAGCGCGTGCAGAAGTTCACCGGCACGGACCGGCAGGTGCGCGGGCTGCTTCTCGACGTCCTCCGCGGCTCACCCCACCCAGTTTCCCAGGCCGACCTGGATGCGGTGTGGCCGGACGCGGCGCAGCGCTCGCGGGCGCAGGCCTCGCTTATCGACGATGGCCTAATGGACATCAACGAGCAGGGCCTGTTTCACCTGCCGCACTAGGCACGTGCGAGAAGTCGATAAGGTGGCCGAAGGTCCAATCGCGGTCAGTTAGCAGGCGGGCGAGGATGAGCCCGCAACCAATGGCCGCTACGGCCATCGAGGCAGTGGCGAAGTTGTTCAACGCCTGGTCCATGTTGCCAACATTAAGGTGATAAACCGTGCGGAACATGGAGGTTCCCGGGATCATGATGACGGACGCCGGCACCGTCGTGGTGATGCGCGGTAGATGCGCGCGCTTGGAGGCCACCGCGCCCAAGAGCCCCACGATGAGACCGCCGGCGAACGCTCCGACGTAGCTTGTGGCCCCGACCCCGATAAGGATAAGGCGTACGAGGTTGGCCACCGTGCCCACCGCAGCCGCCACGAGCACCATGCGGCGCGAGGAATTAAAGAGGAACGCGAATCCGGAAATGCCCAGGAAGCTGGCCGCCGCGGCGGCGAGGTACCACACCGGCGCATAGTCCGGGATGCCCGGTTCCGGTGTGAGCTCCGTGGTCCAGCTGACCAGGGCCACGGTAAAGGTGGCGGCGGTGATCACCGTCAGCGCATAGGTCAGGCGGGATAGCCCGGCCTCGAAGTCGAAGCGCGCGAGGTCAATGAGCGCGGAGAACAGCGGGAAGCCGGGAATGAGGAAGAGCACCGCGGCCACGTAGCCCGAGGAAAACTCTGACGGGTCCGCCACCCCGGCGGCGGCCACGGCCTCGGTGGTGAAGAAGTACACGAGGCTGGCCACCGTTCCGGCTGCCACGATGCACCCCAGTTGGTGGACGTGCTTGCCGTGCAAAACCGCGCGGGTGAGCTGACCACAAAAGGCGGCGAGGGCTACCAGCAGAATCGCCAGCGGCGTAAAGAAGTTCAGGACCGCGAAAGAGGCGCACGCAATGGACGCCGCCGCAGCTAGGAGCCAGCGGTTCCACCGCTTGACCACGTTGGCCTCGATGACGTCGAGCATCTTTGTGAGTTCTTCCGCCGTGATGCCCGCGTACAGCCGGTGGTGGGTCAGGTCCTCAAGGGCTTCGATCCGGGAAGCGTCGACAGCCGGCGAATGCTGTTGCGCCACCACCGTGCGGAAGTCGCGGCCACGGTGGAACGTACAGGTGATCTGTGTGACGCCAACGTTGGCGTCGAGCCGATCAAAGCCGAGCGCGCGGGCGGCACGTTTCATGCCGCGCAGCACGCGGTAGCCGGACGTTCCCGCACCCATGAGCATCATGCCTAGGCGCAGGACGACGTCGGCCTCGTACCCCATACGGACATAGTCGCTGCTGGGGTGAGAAGTCATTAGCGCCAGCGCCCCCGGAAGTTCAGTCCACCTGGAAGATTGACCCACATGCCGCCGCGGGAGTTAAAGGTCACGGGACCGACCTTTGTTGACATCGAGGCACCGGAGCCGGAGAGATTGATCCAGCTATTTTTTCCGGTCTTCTTGCGCTTGCGAAAATAAATGCCCATGCGCGCTAGCTTAGCGCAGCGACGTCTCAGCGCAGCGAAGTCGCTGCGCACCGGCGACAGAGCGATTACCCTTACGGCATGAATCTAATCTCTCCTCGCGCACTCGTGGCGGCCCTTACGCTGGCGGCTTCTGCGCTGCTGCCCGTCACAGCATCGGCTACACCCGGCACGCCGACCTCCGCCCATCCGATTGACCACCTCGCAGGCGTCTCCGGCGTCACTGCGGAGAAGATCTCCTATGAGTCCACGCTCATGGACGGCTCCCCCACCACCGTCACCGGCGTCATCTACGAGCCTTCCGCTGCCTGGAGCGGCCCGGGTGAGCGCCCCACCATCATCTTCGCACCCGGCACCCGCGGCGCGGGCGACCAGTGCGCTCCGTCCAATGCCACGCAGTCGGTGGGCAACGTCGCGCTGGGTCCGGCCAATCAGGTCACGCTCAATATGAACTACGAGTACGCGCTGTACCAATACGCCGCGCAACAGGGCGTGCGCGTGGTCACGACCGACCTGGTTGGACTCGGCACACCAGGTCACCACACCTATGTCAACCACATCGAGGAAGCACACGCGGTTCTCGACGCCGCCCGCGCCGCCCTCCGCCACGCGAACGCGCCGGCCGATGCCCCCGTGGGTTTTGCTGGCTATTCCCAAGGAGGCGGTGCGGCCGCGGCCGCAGCCGAGTACGCGGAAACCTATGCACCGGAGCTCAACGTCAAGGGCACCTACGCCGGTGCCCCGCCGGCCGATCTTTTCGAGGTCATGAACGCGGTCGATGGCTCCTCCATCGTTCACGTGTTGGGCTATGCCATCAACGGCTATGCGGAGCGCAGCCCTGAGTTTTATAACGAGGTCGTCACCGAGATGAACCCGCGCGGCATGCACTTCCTTGCCAGCGCCGCCCACGCCTGCATTGGTGATTCGATTGCGACGTGGGGCTTTACCCGCACCAGCCAGCTGACCAAGACGGGCGAGTCCTTCGGCGAACTTGTGCGCCGCAAACCGGCTGCCGCCCAGATGCTTGCGGAGCAACGACTGGGCCAGCGTGCCCTCAACGCCCCGATGCTGGTCATGAACTCCCCCACCGATGACCTCATCCCCTACGAGCAAGCTCGCGCGATGGCCGGTAGCTACTGCTCACTCGGCGGCACCGTCCAGTTTGACGCCGCCGACCCCGTCGACGTTCTTCCCCACTCCGGGGCCAACCACGCCGTTGGCATCATCAACTCGGTTCCGCGCGGCGTGGACTATCTGATCGATCGCTTCAAGGATGTCCCCGCACCCTCTAACTGCCAGGCTTCCTAAGACTTAGTGCAAACCACCCAAGGATGAGAATGGCTCCTCGGCCTGGATGTCGTGCAAGGGCACGCGCACCCAAGGCGAATCACTGTGTGCGAGCAGCTCGGTGAGCCGTTGCGATTGATCCTTCATCGCAGCGGTGACGTCGGGCTCACCATCACTCGCCCAGATCATTCGGCCCCACCAGAAACTTGCGGCTACGTCAGCCCACGACACGAAGTAGCGCTGCAGGGTCGCCACGGCCTTGTCCGAAATCTGAAGGAACTCTTCTGGAGAGATCCACCCCAGCTCCGTTGCCGGGCCACCAACAGCGTGAACACGGATTATGTCCCATGCGCGCGTAGTGGTGGGCAGTGCCGGGGCTGCTGCTTTGGCAAGGCCCTCCGAGCGCAACATCCTCACGAGGTAGCGGAACTTATGTTCTCCAAGGCGCGGATCCGCGCCTTGGGCAATAAAGAAGTCTTTGAGGAACTCGACCTTTTCCTCCACTTCCGCATCTAGCTCGCGCTCGGGGACGTTCTTCACGGCGTATGCGAGGGGTAAAACCAGGTCATTTTCCACGTGCTGGCCACCTTCGAGCAGAGCATCAATAACCTGATACGCTTCCTGTGCACCAGTGACCCCCCAGTTTTGCTCGAGAGATGTTTTGTAGTACTTGGCCGCCCTTGCGTTGATGGCCTCAACCCCTAGCGGGGTCGCAAACGCCTTATTGCTCTTGTACGTCATTCCCCAAGAGTGTCGGCGCACCTCATCTTTGCTCGGCGCCGGTTCCGGCCACGGGAACTTTGTAAGGCGGTAGATCCAAGTATCATCAAACTTTGCTGGCGTGAACGTTGAGCTCATACCCACACAACGTACCGAGGTTTCTGGCACGGTTCCGTGGTGCCCCATCCATCACCCCTATGCTGGGGGTGATCTACACCATAATTCAGCGCACCCAGTCACAGTTTTTGATGTGTTGTTAGTCTCGTGTGCATGACAGGACCCCAAATTGCATTGACAGACCGGCCAGATCTCGGTGCTGCGCTTAAACGTGCTGGTGATTCCGAGATTGTGCACGCTGCCGCCGCAGCCGTTGTAGAAGGCCTTGGTGTCGACGAGATTGTGCTGGAAGCCGCCGCTACGAAAGCTAGCGGGGTGGATGGTGCCGCGTTTGTCACCAACCGAAGGATCCTCGTGACCGCCGATAAGAAGGATCCATCTCATTTTGAGTTCCTTGAACTTGACAACCTGGGCAACGTCACAGTTCTGCCCTACCAGGATGGCTGGGCCGTCGTGGCTCAACTCTACAACACATACAAAGTGTGGAGCGGGTTCACGGAAAAGGCCGCGCGTCGCGTGCAGTTTGCCGCCCAGTGGGCCCTGACCGCAGGCCGGGAGGCACGAACGGAGGCCTCGCGCGCGGTGTCTTCGGAGGAGCTTTTTAAGCGGTGGAAAGAAAACAAGCACCGTCTCAATCGCAATAGCTTTGAAGAGCACGTTGAGTCGATGCGCTCCCTGTATTCCGATATTGATTCACGGTGGTGGACTGAATAATGAGCCGACTTGCATACCCGGGTTCGCCCGATCACCTTAACGGGGCGGAAGACACATCACACATCAAAGAAGGCCAGACAGTTGCGGATAATGGCTACCGCCATTTCATCAAGCATGGCGAACTACTAGACCCAGGCGCAGCTTCGAAGAATGCATCAGGCACCGCCTCCACGTCGAACCCCACCGCAGGCACGACAGGTTCCCATACCGATGCCCCGAAGCAAGGCCTCAGTGTAAAGAAGCAGCTGTTGCTCCTTCCGCTAGTAATCGCGGTCATCGTGGTGGTAGCGATTGGTTACGTCGCAGCTAAAGATGCCCTCTTTGGTGACAAGTCTGAGGATTCCGCCGCGCCTGCGCAGCCCGCCGCTGAAGCACCTGCCGATTCCGGGGCTTCCAACGGTGACACCGCCGGCGAGACCGGTGGCGATACTGCTGGCGACGCTCAAAGCGGCCTCACTCCTACCGACCATGCGCCCGAGCCGATTGCTGACTTCGTGGAAGTGTGCACAGATTATGAAGTGATGTTCAGCTACTACGGCGCGGATAACTCCCCTGCCCCAGAAGCGAAGGGCACCAACTGTTCCGTGGATACTACGAAGGCGCCTGAGGTTGGTTATGTAGTCTTCACCGATGATCCTGCTGCCACCGCCGCCGTTCGTGACGGCAAGCCCGTCTTGGACGCCGCTGAGATTCCGGCAGAATCAACGCGCGGTTCCACATTCAAGGCACAGCGATTGGAGGCCATCTTCACTGTTCAGGAGATCCTCGCGGATGATAAGGGAATCGTTGAGTACATGATCAAGAGTGATGACCCTGAAGTAGCAAAGAAAGCTCTGGTAGACCTCGGCGTGGCCAAGTAGAGCTAGAACGCACACTTTTGCCCGCCGCCATACGTTTTCATTTTATTGTCAATAAGCGTTGGTGGTGATAGGCTGAGTGCATGGCACACGAGCACCACGACCATGATCACTCCAGCACGCCGCTGCGCGCGCTCCTGATTGCGCTCAGTATTACCGGCATTGTCTTCTTCGCGGAGCTAATCGGCGGATGGTTGGCGGGCTCGATGGCACTGATGGCGGATGCGATGCACATGCTTTCCGACGCCGCGGGACTCATCATTGCGGTGATCGCAGTGTTGGTTGGGCGGCGCCAAGCATCAGCCCAGGCCACCTACGGCTACCGGCGAGTAGAGGTACTTGCGGCGCTAGCCAACGCAGTAATGGTGCTGGCAATCTCAGTGTGGATTGTCGTCGAGGCGGTGCGCCGCCTGCAGAGCCCGGCCGAGGTACAGGGCAAGGCGATGCTGATCATCGCGGTGATCGGCCTGGTAGCCAATGCGCTCTCGGCGTGGGTGCTGCACCGGCACCGCGAGTCCTCGATCAACGTGGAAGGCGCGTTCTTACACGTACTGGTGGACTTGCTCGGCTCGGTCGCGGTGATCGTAGCGGGCATCGTGGTGCTGACCACGGGATTTGTGGCGGCGGACGTGATCGCCTCTTTAGTCATCGCGGCGATGGTGCTCCCACGCGCGTGGCAGCTCATGCGGTTGTCGGCAAGCGTTCTGCTCGAGCAGGTTCCGGCGGGCTTCGACGCCAGCGTGATCGAACCCGTGCTGCGTCGGGTCGAAGGCGTTGCCGACATCCATGACCTGCACCTGTGGAGCCTGGACGGAGTCAACGTTCTCACGACCGTGCACATCGTGCGCGACGGCACCGTCGACACCGGTCCGCTGTTAGATGCCGCCCAGCACGTTCTGCGCGAACATGGCATCGAGCACTCCACCATCCAAATCGAGCCCCCAGAACACGAATCCCACGAGACAGTGTGCTGATTCTGTTCTAGTTGTGGGCACGCCGCCCACCGGGCCGTCCCGCCCACCGGTCACGCAAAGAAAGCCCCGAACCGCACGGAGTGTCACTCGCATGCGGTTCGGGGCTAATCCTTATAGGCCCAGCGCGGGGCCCAAGTCAGCGCTTAGAGCGGCTGGCCAGCACCGGCACCAGCCGGCGGCGGATTGCCGTCATCACCATCGTTGTTGTGGGATTCCTCGGCGGAGTCGCTACCAGACTCATCGAGGACATCCGGGGTGACGGTGTCAGGACCATCGGAATTCGGACCGTGGGATCCCTCATCGATCTCGGTGGCTAGTTCCTCATCGGCCTCGCGCACGGCGGTTTCCTCGAGCTCCTTGTCGAAGGTGTCCTCCGGCAGCGGGCGCGGACGCGGGGTGAAGGTAAAGGTTGCGGAAGAGTTGTCCTTGGACTCACCATCCCAGCCTTCAACATCCACGGTGATGATCTCACCGGCGCCAATTTCACCGAAGAGGATCTTCTCGGAGAGCTGGTCCTCAATCTCGCGCTGGATGGTGCGGCGCAACGGGCGAGCGCCCAAGACCGGATCGAAGCCACGCTTGGCAAGAAGATCCTTGGCCTTCTGGGTGAGCTCGATGCCCATGTCACGCTCGGAAAGCTGCTTCTCGACGCGTCCGATGAGCAGCTCCACCATCTCGACGATCTGCTCCTGGGTGAGCTGGTGGAAGACCACAATCTCATCGATACGGTTGAGGAACTCAGGGCGGAAGTGCTTCTTCAGCTCGTCGTTGACCTTGTTCTTCATGCGCTCATACTGCGCATCCGAATCATTCTCCGAGGAGCCGGTGAAGCCCAAGCCCACGGCCTTCGAGATGTCCTGGGTGCCCAGGTTGGAGGTGAAGATGAGCACCGTATTCTTGAAGTCCACGATGCGGCCCTGGCCATCGGTCAGGCGGCCGTCCTCCAGCACCTGCAGCAAGGTGTTGTAGATCTCCTTGTGGGCCTTCTCGATCTCGTCGAAGAGGACCACGGAGAACGGCTTACGGCGGACCTTCTCCGTCAGCTGGCCGCCTTCCTCGTAGCCGACGTATCCCGGAGGAGCACCGAAGAGACGGGAGGCGGTGAAGCGGTCGTGGAACTCACCCATATCGATCTGGATAAGGTCATCATCCGAACCGAAGAGGAAGTTAGCCAAGGACTTCGACAACTCCGTCTTACCTACACCGGACGGGCCGGCGAAGATGAAGGAACCGGAAGGACGGCGCGGATCCTTCAGACCAGCACGGGTGCGGCGAATGGCGCGGGACACAGCCTTGACGGCTTCGTCCTGGCCAATGATGCGCTTGTGCAGCTCCTCCTCCATGTTGAGGAGGCGGTTGGATTCCTTCTCCGTGAGCTTGAGAACCGGAATGCCAGTCCAGTGAGCCAGGACCTCTGCGATCTGTTCCTCACCGACCTCAGCGATCTCCTCTAGGTCACCGGAACGCCACTGCTTTTCCTTCTCCGCGCGCTCTTCACCCAGCTTGCGCTCCTTATCGCGCAAGCCAGCGGCCTTCTCAAAGTCCTGGGCGTCGATCGCAGCTTCCTTCTCCTTGCGGACCTCAGCGATGCGGTCATCGACCTCGCGCAGGCCCTCCGGAGCGGTCATGCGCTTGATACGCATGCGGGCACCGGCCTCATCGAGGAGGTCCACGGCCTTATCCGGCAGGAAGCGGTCGTTGATGTAGCGGTCAGACAGGGAGGCCGCCGCCTTCAGTGCCTCGTCGGTATAGGAGACACGGTGGTGTGCCTCGTACTTATCGCGCAGGCCTTTGAGGATGAGGATGGTGTCATCGAGAGAAGGCTCTTCCACCTTGACCGGCTGGAAGCGGCGCTCGAGAGCGGCGTCCTTCTCAATGTGCTTGCGGTACTCATCCAGCGTGGTGGCACCGATGGTCTGCAGCTCGCCACGGGCCAGCTTCGGCTTCAGCAGCGACGCGGCGTCGATAGCGCCCTCGGCGGCACCGGCGCCGACCAAGGTGTGGATCTCATCGATGAAGAGGATGATGTCACCGCGCTGGTTAATCTCCTTGAGCACCTTCTTCAGGCGTTCCTCAAAGTCACCGCGGTAGCGCGAACCGGCCACCAGGGAGCCCAGGTCCAGCGAGTAGAGCTGCTTATCCTTGAGGGTCTCCGGGACCTTGCCGTTGACGATATCGAGAGCCAAGCCTTCGACCACGGCGGTTTTACCCACGCCGGGCTCACCGATGAGCACCGGGTTATTCTTCGTGCGGCGGGACAGCACCTGCATAATGCGCTCGATCTCGGAATCGCGGCCCACCACTGGGTCCAGCTTGCCATCGCGCGCAGCCTGGGTGAGGTTGCGGCCGAACTGGTCCAGCACCAGAGAGTTGGAACGCTCACCGGAGCCGCCCGAGCCGCCACGGCCGCCCTGGCCAGCGCCAGCACCAGCGCCAACCGGGCCGGCACCGCCCTGGGACTGGTTGCCTTCGCCCTCGTTGCCCTCATATCCGGAGAGCAGCTGGATAACCTGCTGGCGAACGCGCGGCAAGTCAGCACCCAACTTGGTCAGCACCTGCGCAGCCACACCATCACCCTCACGGATGAGGCCGAGGAGCAGGAACTCGGTGCCAATGTATTTGTGCCCCATCTGGAGGCCCTCACGCAGCGAGAGCTCGAGGACCTTCTTGGCGCGCGGGGTAAATGGGATGTGGCCTGTGTGCGGCTGAGAACCTTGACCAATGATCTCTTCCACCTCACGGCGGACATCCTCCAGCGAGATGCCCATGGACTCCAAGGCCTTGGCTGCTACACCTTCACCTTCATGGATAAGCCCCAGGAGGATGTGCTCGGTGCCGATGTAATTGTGGTTGAGCATGCGTGCTTCCTCCTGCGCCAAAACGATGACGCGGCGAGCACGGTCAGTAAACCTCTCGAACATTACCTCTTACCTTTCGCTTTAAATGTGTCATCCACTCTAACGCGCGGGGCGGACACTCCATTCACGATTTTTCTCCCCACTTCCCCTAAATCCCCGTTTCCGCAGGCAACGGCACTGTACGCCGGTAGCGAACAGGCAGTAGAAAGCCCGCATCACGCACCAGCCTGCCATGGAGGCTTCATCCCCTTAGAATGAAGAGGATTCTATAAATCTCATCGTCGACTCTCCGCGAAGGATTTCCCCTCACCGTGTCTATGCTCCCAGAATTTTTCACCACCCAGCACCAGCTGCGCCAAAAGGCAGTCTTGGACCAAGGAGCCGACTCCACGCTCTTCCTCGTAGAAGATCCCTCACACGATGAGATGCTCGTGGAAATCTACGCCCCGGAGCACCGCGGCGTACTCCGCCAGTCCGGCATTATGGGGCAGCTACAGCACAGCGCCATCGCACCCATCGTGGGCACAGGCACGATGAACAGCGGTCAGGAATTCTTTGTGCGCCGCAGTCTGCCGGGCGAGCAGCTTTCTAACTTCACCTCCTCCGGCGTTGGCGCGCACCACCTGTCCCGGGAGGAAGCCCTCGCCGTCTTTGCTCCATTGGCAGACGCCACCGATTTTCTGCTCAACAAGGGCCGCGCCAACTACGCCATCCGCGCGCTCAATCCGCGTCGCATCATCCTGACCGATAACCGCTCGAATGCCTTCTTCGCTGCGGTCGGACCAGCCTCAACTAACGAAGCTCCCAACGCAACAGCGAAAGAAGCAATCGACCGCCTCGCGCGCATCGTCGCCGCCGCCTGCCCTTCCTTCCGCGCAGCTGCCGCCTACCCCTCGGCTGCTGCCGTCGTTGATTCGCTGCGTAGCGCGGGCACGACCAGCACGAACACGGCTGGCGCGAATACCAGTGGCACGAACACCGCCGCAACGGGCACACCGCAGTGGCAGCCAGAACAGCCTTACTCCCCCGCCCCGCAGGAGGGGTGGGGAACGCAGCCCCAACCGCAGGTCGCAGCTCCCGCTCCCGCGAAAGGCTCCACCAAGCGCAAGTCGACCTCGAAGAAGAAAGTCTTCGCCGGGCTCGGCGTGGGGCTTCTCCTCTTAGCTCTGATCGGCGGCCTACTGTGGTTCTTCTTGGGGCGGCCGGCGTGGTCCGAGGCGGAGCAGGCGCTTGTCGACGACCACCCGGGACTCATCAGCTCCCGTCCCGGCGGGGAAGGCTTCAGCGGTGCCACCTGCGATGCCCGCGAACCGGAAGATGGTCAGGACGCGAAAATCACCTGCGTTGGTGACGGTGTGGGCTACTCCGTGGCGCGGTACGGGGACGTCGCCAAGCGCGATGCAGCCGCCCCGACGCAGGATGCACAGGAACTGTCCAACGGACAGTGCACCGTGCGCAGCTACGACGTTTCCGACACCGAGCCGGTGTTCTACATGGGCGCCGAGGACTCGACCGACGCCGTTCTCGTGTGGGGCGAGGATGCAGAGGAGCTTCGCCTGAACATGCCGCTGTGCTAATTCACGCGCTTGAGCAGCGGCGCAATCACCGCAATGGCGGTGCCGGCCACGCCAGCGAAGAGGAAAGCCCAGTGCGTTCCCTGTGCCGTCGCTGCGGCTGGTCCCATCCCCGCCGCGACACCGGCCTGGGTGCCGCGCGTGAGGAAGACAACGAGGAAGGCCGTTCCCATCGCACCCGCCAGTTGCTGGAAGGTGTTCATGATGGCCGACCCGTGCGAATACAGCTTCTCCGGAAGCGAGGACAGCGCTGTTGTCATCAACGGCGTCATCATCAGGCACATGCCGAAGGAGAAGAGAACGTGCATGCCCACAACCATCCACACGGCTGAGTTCTCGCCCAAGGTGGCCAAGAGCCACAGGCTGGCCACCATAAACAGCGAGCCCGGAATCATGAGCGGGCGCGGGCCATAGGAATCGAAGAGTCGGCCCACAATCGGGGAAAGAAATGCTTGGAGAATTCCACCCGGCATCACCGCCAAACCCGTGGCAAAGGCGGTGACGCCCAGGGTGGTCTGCAGGTAGATGGGCAAGACCGTAACCATTCCCAGCATCAGGCCGAAGGACAATACCAGGATGAGCACCGCGAGCGTGAAGTTGCGAACGCGGAAGGGGCGCATATCCATTAGTGCACGATCCTCGAGCGCCAGACGCCGCTGCCGGCGGATGAAGACGATGAGCGCGATGACGCCCACCACGGTGACGGCGATGTCTACCCAGGCGCCACCCTGCAGCATCTTTTCAATCGAAGACAAACCATAGATCAGACCGCCAAATGCACAAGCAGAAAGAAGTACGGAGGGACCGTCGAGTGGGGTATCGCGGTTCTCACCCACATCACTCAGGCGCCAGAGACCAGCCACCAGGATGAGAGCGATGAGCGGCACCATGGCCCAAAAAATGACGTGCCAGGTGAAGCGGTTGAGGATTGCCCCGCCGACCGTGGGGCCCAGCGCCGGGGCGACGGAAATAACCACAGAAATAATGCCCATCACCGTGCCGCGGCGCTGCGGTGGGACCAGAGTCATGGCCACGGTCATGAGAGTGGGGATCATCAACGCAGTCCCGCCTGCTTGCAGGACGCGCCCGAGGAGCAGAGCGACGAAGCTCGGCGCAAGGGCCGCCACCACGGTGCCTGCCAGGAAGAACCCGGCAGAGGCGAAGAAAATCTGGCGCGTGGTGAGCCTCTCCAGCAGGTAACCGGTGGTCGGAATGACGACGGCCATGGTGAGCATGAATCCCGTCAACAACCACTGTGCGCTCGTGGCGGGGATGCCATAGTCCGCCATGATGGCTGGTAGTGCGACGGACAGCGAGGTCTCGTTGAGAATCATGACCATCGCTCCCAGCACCAGGATGCTGAGGTTGATGACTACCTTGGAGGGAATCTCAGCGGACATGCGGCCAGCCACACCTTTCTTTTCTCTGCTCTGGGGATACTCGCGCCAACGCTTCCGATGTCAGCGCGCAAGGAGTTTAGAGTACTCGCAAGCTAGCCGGGGATGCCACATGAGCCAGGGCAGCGAGGTTTCCTCGCTCCCCGGCAGGTGGTGGGGTTTTAAGGAATCGTTTCCATGTTGCGGGACGTGATGACCACGACGCTGCCACCGCTATCCAGGCTGCAACCCAGCAGCCGGTTTTCTGGGGTATCCTCCCACAGTTTCGGCGCACCGTATGCACAGTGTCCTAGGTCAGTCTCGAGGTGGCCACGGCTTCCGCCCTCGCCAGCCTGCCAATCATGGTTGGCGTATTCATCCAACAATTCCATGGCGTCATTGCAATTCGTGCCGTCCTCTTGCACGTAGACCAAACCGGTGTCTTCACCACGCGTGCCGCTCTCACCACACACCGCACCGGTGTTGGCAATGCCATCCGCGTCCGGTTTCGCCGGGAAGGTATCGGAGTAGTACTGTCCATCATCCTTGACGGTGAAGTGGTGCCCGTTCGACTTGACCACGAACTCATTGCCGCTGTGCGCCTCAAAGGTTCCACCGTCAAAGCTCACGGTCTCGCCCTCGTTGAGCGTTTCAACCTCGGTGGGCCTATAGAACTCGATGGCCCACACAGGGAAGAAGCCACGGTCACTGCGGTAGCTCACCGCGTTTGACCTCCAGCTTTGCATGACTGGCCCCGGATAGATTGGCGGATCAGCAAACTCCACCTTGCAGTTTGGGCCGTCAGTCTCTTCGTGAATGAGGCAGAGGACGCGCCCATCAGGGCTCTTGACGGCCGGGATGGGGTTCGGAATACTCGCCCGATCACCGCCGGCCATAAAGTCCTTCGGATCGCGTTCCTTCAATCCGCCGGGTTTGTCTTTATCGGGCTTGGCGCTGCTCGACGCCGCGGCCTCAGTAGAGCTACTGGAGGCAGACTCAGAGCTAGTGGAGCTGGCTGAGTTCTGTTGAAACTGTGGCTCATCGCCCGCCGGTTCGCTCGTGGAAGAACACGAAGCCACGGCGCAGGCCATGAGGGAGGCAGAAAGGATAGAGAGAAGCTTCTTCATAACAATCATCGTCCCACGAATTAGTGCTGCGCTAGTAGTTATATGTGTATTTCGGAACATCTGGGTGTACAGCGTCGAGAAGAATGACCCGACCATTACCGGACAAATCACCGCAGTGCAGACGGCGTGCATCCGGATCCGGCATGTCAATGTACTCCGGTTCTCGGTAGGAACACTTCCAGCCGTCAAGCTCCAAAATTCCGCGAGAGTTCATTTCTTTGATGTCCCACTCGTAGTTGAAGTACTTGTCCACGATGTCCATTGCAGTCGTGCAATTCGTCCCGTCTGTCTGCACAAAGACTTTCTGACGGCCAAAATTGGTGTCAGCCTCGCCGCAGACGGTACCCACGGGCGCATAGCCATTGGAGTCCGGTTTAAAAGGATAGGTATCCGCCGAAAACTGGCCGCCGTATTTCACGGTGAACTGGTGCCCTTGGGCCTGAACGGTGAATTCATCTGCGCTGGGGGCTTCAAAAACCACACCGTCTATTTCGACCTTCTCGCCTTCCCCCAGCTGCTGCGATGGAACCTGGTCGCCGGCATCCACCACGCCGTTGGGGAAGAAGCCTGCGCCATCTTTGAAGGAAACCATGTTCGCTTCCCATTGCGGGTTCTCGGGGTCAGGCAGGATAGGCGGGTTCTCAAAGCCAACGCTGCACCAAGGCCCTTTAGAGCCCTCAGTCAGAGAACACGACACCCTGCCGTCTGGGCTCCTCACTCCCCAAGCAACCGTGGTCTCATACCTGAACCCAGTGGCGCGGAAGTCCTCGGCATCGCGCTCTTTGAGTCCGGAAGATTGAGAGCCAAACTCCGGCTCGCGATCTGTGGAATCGCTTTCTTCGGCGCTTTCAGAGCTTTGCGCACTGCTTTGAGAACCGGAGGACTCCACAACTTCGAATCGATGGGTTTCCTCGGTTCCTTCATCAGAAGAACACGCAACCAAGCCAGCCGTTACAAGCGGCAGTGTGAGAAGAGAGAGTAGCTTTTTCATGCTTTGTATTTTTCCACGCAGGCAGGCTTCTCGCTGAGTGATGTGCGCTGTGGCAACAAACTGGAGGCTGCAAAACAACAACGCACAAGCCTTCAGCTGTGGGGCTGGTGGCTTGTGCGTTGCGCGCGGAATGTGCCGCGGGGTGAGCTCTGTGCGAGTTGGCCTCGGGCCTACTTCTCCGGCTTCACAATCGGGAAGAGCACGGTCTCACGGATACCCAGGCCAGTCAGGGCCATGAGCAGGCGGTCGATGCCCATGCCCGTGCCGGCTGTCGGAGGCATTCCCTGCTCCATGGCGGCGAGGAAGTCCTCGTCCAAGACCATGGCTTCCTCATCACCGCCGGCGGCCAAGCGCGCCTGATCCTCAAAGCGCTCGCGCTGGATAACGGGATCCACCAGCTCCGAGTATCCGGTAGCCAGCTCGAAGCCGCGCACGTAGAGATCCCACTTCTCGGTCACACCCGGCAGGGAGCGGTGCTGGCGGGTCAGCGGAGAGGTCTCGACCGGGAAGTTCTTCACAAAGATCGGGCCCTCGAGCTGGTCCTCGCAGAGCACCTCCCAGATCTCTTCCACCAGCTTGCCGTGGCCCCAGCCGCCGTCCTTCGGGACGTCGAGCCCGATGACGTCGGCAAGCGCCTTGAGCTCCTCGACGGTGGAGTCGATGGTGACCTCCGGCTGGCCCGGGAACTTGCGTTGCAGAGCCTCGTTGAGTGAGGGGTACATTTCAATCTCCGGCCACTCTTCACCACCGAAGTCATACTCAGTGCCATCCGCCAAGGTGACGGTGGTGGAACCGAAGACCGCACGTGCCACCGACTGGATGGACTCACGGGTGGTACGGGCGCAATCGTTGTAGTCGCCCCACGCGGCGTAGGTCTCCAGCATGGCGAATTCCGGGGAGTGGGAGCGGTCGACGCCCTCGTTGCGGAAGTTGCGGTTGATCTCAAAGACGCGATCGATGCCGCCGACGACGGCGCGCTTAAGGAAGAGCTCCGGCGCGATGCGCAGGTACAGGTCAATGTCCAAAGCATTGGAGTGCGTTACGAACGGGCGGGCTGCTGCACCGCCGTGGAGGGTCTGCAGCATCGGGGTTTCGATCTCTACGAAGCCCTCATCCTCCAGGTAGTTGCGCAGTGCACGCATGACCTTGACGCGGGTCATGGCATTCTTGCGGGCTTCCTCGCGCACGATGAGGTCGTTGTAGCGCTGGCGCACGCGGGTTTCCTCATTCATGTCAGCGAAGGACACCGGAAGCGGGCGCAAGGACTTCGCCGCCATGGTCCATTCGCTAGCCATGACGGAGAGCTCGCCGCGGCGCGAGGCAATTACTCGGCCGTGCACGGAGATGAAATCACCCAAGTCAACGTCGGACTTCCACGCGGCTAGGCGCTCCTCCCCTACCTCTGCAAGGGACAGCATGGCCTGCACCTGGGTACCGTCGCCATCCTGCAGGGTGGCGAAGCACAGCTTGCCGGTATTGCGCATGAAAATGAGACGGCCGGCGATGGCCACCTCAACGTCAGTCTCCTCACCAGCGCTGAGGTAGGTGACGCCCTCTTCCGCGGCCGGCTCCTCGCCTTCGGCCACCACCTGGAACTGCTGGCGAAGATCCCGCAGGGAGATCGTGCGGTCTACGGTCACCGGGTACGGATTAGCGCCGGACTCCAACAGGCGGGCGCGCTTCTCACGGCGAATGCGCAGCTGCTCGGGAACGTCAGTAACTTCAGTATTCTTCTTCTCGCTCACGGTTGTCTAGGGTAGTCGATCCCCATACGCTGGCGCGATCCCGGTTCACTGAGTGTTCATCTCGTGGTTAGGCAGCATCAACCGCGCTGTCACCTCAACGGTATTAACTCATGAGGTCCGTTGCGACACCCCTGCGCAACTCACGAATTCGATTCTTGGAGCATAACTTTCATGGAACTCAATGGCCGCAATCTCTTGGCTAACATGTTTACCTCTTCTCGTTCTTCCCTTACCTGCACCTACAAGTGCGGTAATGCCTGTTTCGGCGAATGCGAGAACACCTCCGACAACCCTTACTTCGGCGACCAGTTCTCCCGCCGTACCGCCCTGCGCGCCGGTGGCTTGGCTGTCGTCGCCGTTGGTGGTTCCTCTGCGCTGGCTGCATGCGCTGCTCCGGATGACAACGGGTCTGCGGCGGGCGGCTCCTCCAACAAGACCAGCGAAGTTAAGGGCTCCGACATCGAGCTCACCTCCGCCGAAGGCATGCACTTTGAAGCCGTTGAGGCCAATACCAAGGATGAGGTCGTCATCCCGAAGGGCTATGAGCAGTCCGTTCTGATTGCCTGGGGTGACCCAGTCATCGAGGGCGCTCCGGAATTCGACGTCAACAACCAGACCGCCGAAGCGGCGGAGAAGCAGTTCGGCTTCAACAATGACTTCGCCGGCCTCATCGAGCACCCGGATGACAAGAACCGCATGATCTACATGTGCTCGCACGAGTACACCACCGAGCCGATGATGTTCCCGGACTACGATCCGGAGAACCCCACCGAGGAACAGGTGAAGATCGGCTGGGCCGGTCACGGCCACACTATCCTCGAGGTGTCCAAGGTCAAGGGCTCCGGCGAGCTCAAGCGTGAGTTCGGCCCGCTCAACCGCCGCATCACCGCCACCACCCCGTTCACCCTGGTGGGCCCAGCTAAGGGCACTGACCTGGTGAAGACCTCCGCCGACCCGAAGGGTGAGAAGGTCCTGGGTACCCTCAACAACTGCTCCGGCGGCGTGACCCCGTGGAACACCATGCTCTCCGGCGAAGAGAACTTCGACCAATACTTCGCCGGCGGCGACATCAAGGATAAGAAGGCTGCTGAATCCCTCAAGCGCTTCGGCATCGAGGAAGGCCCGTCCGACCGCAAGTGGGAAAAGTACGATGACCGCTTTGATGTGACCAAGGAGCCGAACGAGCCGAACCGCTTTGGCTGGCTCGTGGAGATCAACCCGCTGGACCCGAAGTCCACCCCGATTAAGCACACCGCAGTGGGCCGCTTCAAGCACGAGGCCGGCAACATCCACATCACCAAGGATGGCACCGTGGTGTGCTACTCCGGCGATGACTCCCGCTTCGAGTACGTCTACAAGTTCGTCTCCACCAAGAAGTACAAGGAAGGCGATCTCGAGCACAACATGACCATCCTGGACCACGGCACCTTGTACGTGGCCAAGATGGAGGGCAACTCCCCGGAGAAGGAAATCGACGGCTCTGGTGTCCTGCCGGAGGACGGCGCTTTCGATGGCAGCGGCGAGTGGGTCAAGCTGCTGACCTCCGATACTGAGAACAACAAGTTCGAGTCCCACGTGGACGGCATGTCCGCCGAAGAGGTCGCCGTCTTTACCCGTGAGGCCGCCGACAAGGTGGGCGCCACCAAGATGGACCGCCCGGAAGACGTCCAGGTTCACCCGGAGACCGAGAAGGTCTACATCGCGCTGACCAACAATAAGTACCGCGGCGCCACCGGCGAGAACGCTAAGAAGAACAAGGAAGACGCCAAGGAATGGGCTCCGGTCAAGGAGAACAAGAACGGCCTCGTCATGGAGCTCGAGGATGACCACGCCGGTGAGAAGTTCACCTGGAACCTCTTCCTAGTCTGCGGTGACCCGCGTGAGGCCAGCACCTACTTCGGTGGCTTCGACAAGGAGAAGGTCTCCCCGATTTCCTGCCCGGATAACCTGGCCTTCGACAACCACGGCAACCTGTGGATCTCCACTGACGGCAACGCGCTGGACTCTAACGACGGCCTCTACGCCGTGACCACCGAGGGCGAGACCCGCGGCGAGCTCAAGTGCTTCCTCACCGTCCCGGCGGGCGCGGAGACCTGTGGCCCGATCGTCGACGATGACCGCGTCATGGTCAACGTTCAGCACCCGGGCGAGTCTGATGACGCCACCTTCGACAAGGCCACCTCCCACTGGCCTGATGGCGGTAAGTCCACCCCGCGCCCGGCCGTGGTTGTGGTGTGGAAGAAGGGCGGCAAGATCGGTACCGAATAAGGCACCGACGCTGCGTAGTGCGCACTCTTAGGCGGTGCGCAGCTGCGCCTCCAGCACCTCCTGTGCGAAGTCCCACAACGGGGTTGCAACCCCAGCTTTGACGCCCATGCGTCGGATCGCTCCGACCTGGGCGTCTAATTCGTTGGGCAATCCTGCTTTGATGTCGCGCTGCATTGAGGACGTGCTGTCCGGGTGCTGTTGGCGGGCAAACTCCATGGTCTGTTCCACCACGTTCTCTGGTAGCTCCACGCCGAGTGCTCGCCCGACGGCCTCAACTTCCCGCATGAAGGCCTCGAGCTGGCCGGGGATTTCCTGGCAGAGGTACCCAATCGGTTTGTCCACCAAGGCGCCCAGAGTGCCTGTCGGGGTGACGAACATGGCTTTCGACCAGACGTCGACAAGCGCGGCGTCGTGGAACTTGCTGGAAGCCCCCGCCTCCTTCAGCGCGGCCGCCAGCTCCTCGCCCGTGCGGCGCAGGGACTCCGGCGCCTCAGCACTCAGCGGACCAAAGGCCAAAGCCAAGGGCCCCGGATTGCGCTTGATCTGCGCCAGCCCCAGGCGAGTGGCATAGACGCGAGCGACACCGGCGAGGATGTTTTCTTCCCCGAATTCCTCGGCCGCCAGGTACGGAATCTCGACCGAGTTGTGCGTGGTCACCACCGGGATTCCCTGCAGGGCCTCGCGGTCCTCCGCGCTGCCAAACGTCTCGTTGCCCGGCAGCGCTTTCGACGCGATAATCGCCACATCCAGCCCACCCAAGAGCTCCTTGACCTCAGCAAAGGTGTGCGCAGCCGGGACCTTTATAACTTCGGTGGTTGTGGGTTCTGTGTGGGCGTCGATCAGCGTCACGCCCGTCTCCCCCAACACCCGCAAGGTCTCACCGCGAGCGACGAAGGCGACGTCGTGGCCCGCTGCTTTCAGTTTTCCGCCAAAGCATCCGCCGATGGCGCCGGCTCCCAGAATTCCAATCTTCATGCCTCCAACCTAACTGGTGGAGACCTGCGCCACAGACTTTTATCCGCACTGTTCTAAGTTACGGAAGCCAATGCCCAACGGCACGCCCGCGTTATCGATGAGCCGCACCCCACCCACGGTAGCGGCGATAAAGAGGCGGGCATCGCCCTCTGCTGGGGCTTCACCCAGGTCGCGTCCGCGCAACTCCACGTACTCCGGCTCCACGTTTGCTGCGGCCAACACTTCACGTGCCACGCGCACAACCTCTTCGGCCCCGGACTCCGCCGCGTACGCACCGGCGGTGAGTGCCGCCGACAGCGCGCTGGCTTGCTCGCGGGCCTCCGGTGCGACGTCGGCGTTGCGCAGGCTCATCACCACGCCATCGGGCATGCGCACCGAGGGCACGCCCTGGACACGCGCCGCGATGTGGAGGTCAGTAAAGGCCTGCTGGGTGGCCACGAGCAGCTCGTAGTCCTTCTCCCCCATGAGTACATCGCTGGGACCCAAAGCACAGGTCAGCGCCACAATGCGGGTCAGCTCCGCGCTGACGTCCTCCATGCCGTGGTCGGGCGCGAGGATCCGCGTGCGCTGGCTCTGCTCGCCATAGCGCCACACCACGTCAACACTGTCGAGGGCAGAGATGTCCGTCTCCGGGTCCACAGCCACGACCACGATGCCGCCGCGCACGCGCTGCGCCGCCTGCACCAAGGCCAGGTGCCCGGCGTGAATATCGCGGCCCAGCGGTACGAGTACCACACGCTTGCCCGTCTTGCGGTAGGCGCTGCCGACCATGCGGATGCGCTCAATGTCCTCCACTAGGAGTTGTTCTGCCACGGCGCTTCCTTTCTTACTGCCCACAGTTCCAGTTCTTCAATCTTCTCCTGCCCGCCCACCATGCGGGCGACGTCGCGGTAGTTGCGCGCCATGCCCAGCTCCACGGCGGCAGGATAAGCATCGATGATGTCCCCGGCGTCGAGGTCGAAGGCGCTGCCCATAAGGTTTTCGATAATCCCCGCCTTTATCGCCGCCCACACGCTGAGTGCACCGAGCATCTCCGCGTAGTACAACCGTGCGGCACGTTCGGCGCGCTGCTCCTCCGGCACCGTTTCTGCGGACTGGGAAATCTCCGATAGCAGCAGACCAATGACGGTTTCCGCTACCTCATCGGGCGCGCTCACCGCATAGGAGTCAGCCAATGGTGCTGCGGCAATCGTCACACAGCCTCGTATTTCCAGCTCATCGAGTGCTTCTACCCCAACCAGCAACGAGGTATGAATAATAATCTGCCTAGGGCGCACGTGCTTGGCCACATCCCCAACAGCCGCCTCCAGCTCTCTCGCCGTTGCAGCGATAATCAGTGCATCGAAGCGGTCCAACTCGGAGGGGTCCTCAAGGCTCTCGATGGTGTGGCCGGCCCACTCGAGGCGCCGTGCGAAGTTAAGGCCGGCCCGGGAGTTACCCCAGACCGCCACCCGCATGCGTGGTGCCTTCATCTACTTCTTGTCGCCCTTGTTCTGCTGTTCCTGCTGACGCTTGCGGCGTGCCATGAGCTCCGCCACGGAGACCGCGCCCTCGCGGTGCTCATCGCTGCGGCGGCGGCCACGGGTGCTGGTCTGTGCGGTGTCTGCCTCCGGCTTGCGGTGGCGGTGGTGCGGCTGGGCCGGGGCAGAGTTCTCCTTGACGTGCTGCCCGCCCGCAGCACCCTGGTTCCACTGCACGGCCTGGAAACTATCGGTCTTAAACTCCGGCGCCTTCTGCTGCGGCTTCGGCTGTGGCTGGGGTTTCTCGGCCTTCGGCTGTGCCTGCTCAGCCTTCGGCTGGGGTTGAGGCTTCGGTTGCGGCTTCTGCTGCGCCGCCTGCCGCTTAGGCTGCGTTTCGGTCATTGGGCGAAACGCCGAGGGACGGTTCTGAGAAGGCTGCGGCGCGCCGAAGGGCGATGGGGCTGGGCGTGCGCCCTGCTGATCTGCGGGCTTCGCGGCTGGCTTCGCCGCCGGCTGCTGGGCGTTAGCACAGGCATTATCCGCCAACAAGTTATCCAGCGGGTTGCTCACCGGGTGGGTCGGCTGCGAGCCGAGGCGGCCTGCCACGGCGTCGGCAGACGGCGCGCCACCGGACTTCTGAGTGAAGTTCACGTTGGTGGCATCGCCACGCTCATCCACGCTCGCGCCACCAGCCTTGCGCTCCAGCTCCTGGATACGGCGGGCCTCCGCGTACAGGGCGGCAGGTTCGTAGACCCACTCGCGCCCGGAGATCTCCTCGATCTGGGCGCGGATGGCTTCTAGTTCAGAACGGATCTCCGCCAGAACCTCGCTATTGTCTGCTGTGGAAGATCCGGAGGCGGTCAGTGAGGAAGCGGCATGGGCGCGCTCCACCGCCAGAAGCTCGTTGGCCTCATGGGCCTGACGGCGGTAGCGCACCACCAGGAAGAAGCCCAGAACCGCGGCCCACAGGGAGGCGAGCAAAGCGATCTTCAGCGCATTCGCTGAGCCCGAAATCAACATAACCAGGCTGGCAATGACAGCGAGAATGACCAAGACGATGAGCCCGATGGAACCGGCGTCCGTCTTCGAACCGGACTGGGAAGACTCCACCGACGTTGGCGGCTGTGAGTCCGGCTGTACAGAAAACTGGGTCGTCGGGCGATCATCCGGGGCCGACTCGTGCTGGGGCTCAGGGGCGTGGTTCGGACTCGTCATGCCCACTAACTTACCGCTTGTGCACCATCAGATGGAGGTGGCACCTCGCAGTGTCGCTCCAGCACCACTCCGGCAACGCACATCGCGGCACCACCCAGCGCCGAGGTCACCACCCCGGTCAGGTCACCGGACGCAGCAACGAGCTCGCCGGCGCGCGGCACGACATAGACCGCCATTCCCGCATAGGCCCCACCCACGATGGCGCCGGTCCACGCGGAGGCTTTACCGACGAGCAGGAATTGCGCGATAGTCATGGGATTCAGCTGCGAGTTATCCAGGCCGATGCCATGCTCATCGTCCTTGGCGCCGCGCACCTTGAGGGTCAACAGCACACAGACCAGCGCCATGGCCCACAGGGAAATCGACACCGTTGCCGGAATGGCCAGCATTGAGCCATAAAAGCGGGTGGTGAGGATGGCGGCCGCTGCGGCCACGAAGAGGGCCACGCCGACGAGCGCGCTGATCGACGTCCTCTTCATCGCCTACCCCACTTCCTTCACCGCTGCGACCTCGTCCTCATCGAGGCCCGCGATGAGCTCGCGCACCGGGGTGCCGTTGAGCTCCGCGTGCTCATCCGCAGCCAACCACGGCACGAGCACGAAAGCGCGCTCGTGTGCATAGGGGTGCGGGAGGGTGAGCTCCGGATCATCGGAGGTAACGCCGTCTATCTGCACGATGTCCACGTCTAAGGTGCGCGGACCCCAGTGCCGCACGCGTACGCGCTCGGCGGCTTCTTCCAACTTCTGGCCACGGCGCAGCAGCTCCAGCGGAGTGCAGTCCACGTCCACGATAAGCACTGCGTTGAGGAATTCATCTTGGTCAGTCACACCCCACGGCGGGGTGGCATAGACCGGGGAGGCCGCAACGGTCTCGGCGGCGAATTCATCGAAAACGGTCTGCAGGAGCGCGCGGCGATCCTCCATGTTGGACCCGATGGACAAGACAGCGCGCATTAGCCTGCCATCCGCTTCCGGGAGCGGCGCGCTACGACCGCGACGTCGGCAAAGGTGCGCGGGATGGGTGCCTTCGGCTTGTGGATCGTCACCTCGATGGCGTGGAGGATCTCGAAGCGCTGCATCGCGGTCTCGGCGACTTCAGCGGCCACCGTTTCGATGAGATCGCGGGAGGGGCCTTCGACGATGTTTGCTGCGACGTCGGCAAGCTCGGCGTAGTTGACCGTCCGTGACAGGTCATCCTCGATGCCCGCGGTGTCCAACCAACATGTGACGTCCACGATGAAGGGCTGCCCCGTCTTCTTCTCTTCCTCGAAGACGCCGTGGTAGCCAAAGCATTCCAGGCCGGTGAGCTCGATGCGATCCGCCATGGGTTTAAGCCCTCCCCAGCGAAGTCGAGACCACGGTGCCTCCATCGGCGCCGTTGGCGTAGCTACCGGAGGCATGCTCGCCGCCGGTATACGCCGCGCCCGCATTCCAGGCCGCGGCGACATCCACGGCATCGCGGGAGACATCAACCTCGTGCACGCGCACGCCCCACGCTCCCATCTGTGCGGAAATGGCGGTCACGGCCGCGGTGGCCGGATCCGCGAGAAGCGGGCTGGACTCGACACCGCGATCCTCCCGGATGGCGGCGAGGAAGCGCTTGCGGGAAGCGCCCACAAGCAGCGGGAACTCGCCCTCCAGGAATTCCGGCAACGCCTTGAGCAAAGCCCAGTTATCCTGCGGGGACTTGGCAAATCCCAGGCCCGGATCCACCACGATATTGTCGTGGCTAACACCTGCCTGGAGGGCGTTATCGGCGAGCTTCGCCAGGGACTCGTGGACATCGCGCACCACGTCCCCGCCGTGGTCGGCCACACCGGCGGCCGAACCGAATTGGACGGTGCGCCAGTGCATGAGGCACACCGGCAGACCGGTAGCCGCCATAGTGCGGTACATCTCCGGGTCGGCGGCACCACCGGAGACGTCATTGATCATGTCGGCACCAGCTTCGGCGGCAGCTTGAGCAACCGAGGCTCGCATCGTATCCACGGAGGTCTTGATCCCCTCCTCGTGCAGCGCCTTGATGACGGGCACGACGCGGTGCTCCTCTTCTTCGGCCGCGACACGCACTGCACCCGGGCGGGTGGACTCGCCGCCCACATCGATCATGTCCGCGCCGGAGGCCACCAAGTGCCGGGCGTGCGCGATGGCGTCGTCGACATTAATCCAGCGTCCGCCGTCAGAGAAGGAATCTTCCGTGACGTTGACGATGCCCATGACCAGCGTGCGGCCGGGGACGGTGAGGTTGCTGACTGCCATGGAAACTAGCTCCTAATGAGGCTCATGACCTCCGCACGGGAGGCCGCATTCTTCTTGAAACCGCCGCGGACCGCGGAGGTCGTCGTGGTAGCCCCCGGCTTGCGGATGCCGCGCATGGCCATGCACAGGTGCTCGCACTCGATGACCACGATGACGGACTGTGCGTGGAGGACGTCCACGAGGGCGTTGGCGATCTGGCTGGTGAGGCGTTCCTGGACCTGCGGGCGCTTGGCGTACATATCCGCCAGGCGGGCCAGCTTAGACAGTCCGGTGACGTGGCCGTCGGGGCCCGGGATGTAGCCGATGTGCGCCTTGCCGTAGAAGGGCACAAGGTGGTGCTCGCACGTGGAGTAGATGGGGATATCGCGCACGAGGACGAGTTCCTGGTGCTCCTCCGCGAAGGTCTTGTGGAGGACCTCGGTCGGATCTTGGTGCAAGCCGGCAAAGACCTCCGCATAGGCGCGGGCCACGCGGGCCGGGGTTTCGCGCAGGCCCTCGCGGTCGGGGTCCTCGCCGACGGCGATGAGAAGCTCGCGGACGGCTGCTTCGGCGCGCTCGTGATCGAACTCGCGCTGCGCCGGGATGTTATCGCTCATTGGTCTCGCCGTCCTTGTACGGGTTGTTGCGGTATTCGTTGTCTCCCCAGCCGGGCGCGCCCCAGGCGTGATCCTCCGGCTTGGCGTGGCGGCCGCGGCGTTCCGGTTCGCGCGGCTGCGGCTGAGGTTCTGGCTGCGGCTGGGATTCTGGCTGCGGTGCAGCGGACTCCGGCACACGCGGAATCTCTTGGGTGTCCTCGCTACTGGGCCCTGCCTGCTCTGGGGCCACGGTCTCCTCCTGCGCCGCATCGCTGACAGCTTCGTCCTCGCTCAGCTCGCGGCCAGTGGGTTCGGTGATCTCGGATTCGCCGAAGAAGGTGTTGCCCTTGTCCGGGTCCACATAGTCACCTGCGTGCTGGCCAAAGCTGAAGCCGATCTCCTTGACCGGCGCCGCCGTCCCGGCGGCGCCAGCGGGCTCGCCGCCGTTTTCCTTTGCGCGCTCCAGCTCCGCGTGGCGGCGCTCGCGGGCGGCGCGGGAGGCGTCGAGAAGCGTCATGCGTTTCGGCAGTTCCTCACCACGCTCCTGGGCCAGCTCCACCGGGGTCTTCACCGGCTCGCGGCCAGCCTGGCGCGGGAAGCGGGCGTCCTCGTTCGGGAAGACGTCGAAGGCCTCGCGCGGCTCGATGCCCTCGAAGATGCCCTCGAGGTCCGGGCGGCGCAGGGTTTCCTTCTCCAGCAGCATCTCGGCGAGCTTATCCAGGTAGTCGCGGTGCTCGGACAGGATGTCATAGGCCTGCTGGTGCGCGCGGTCCAAGAGGTACGCCATCTGCTCATCGATCTTGGTGGCCACGGAATCCGAGTAGTCAATGGTTCCACCGCCGCCGGCATAGCTGAAGGGATCGCCCTGTTCCTGGCCGTACTTGACGGTGCCCAGGTCCGGGCTGAAGCCGTATTCGGTCAGCATAGAACGCGCGATCTTGGTGGCGTGCTCGATATCGGAGGAGGCACCGGTGGTCGGTGCGCCGAACACGAGCTCTTCCGCGGCACGCCCGCCCATGGCGAAGACGAGGCGAGCGAAAAGCTCGTCGCGGGTGTACATGCCCTTGTCGTCTTCCTGCGCGGTCATGGCGTGGCCGCCGGTGCGGCCGCGGGCCAGGATGGTCACCTTGTAGACGCGCTCAATGTCCTTGAGCGCCCACGCCGACAAGGTATGGCCGCCCTCGTGGTAGGCGGTGACCTTCTTCTCATGCTCAGAGATGATCTTGCTCTGGCGGCGCGGGCCGCCGACGACGCGGTCGGTGGCCTCCTCCAGCGCGTCGTAGGTAATGACGTTGCCGCCAATGCGCGCGGTGAGCAGGGCAGCCTCGTTGAGAACGTTGGCCAGGTCCGCACCGGACATGCCGGCGGTGCGCTTGGCCAGCTGCGCCACGTCCACTTCCTTGGCCAGCGGCTTGTCCTTAGCGTGCACGCGCAGAATCTGCTCGCGGCCGGCCAGGTCCGGATTGGTCACCGGGATCTGGCGGTCGAAGCGGCCCGGGCGCAGAAGCGCCGGGTCCAAGATGTCGGGACGGTTGGTGGCGGCGATGAGGATGACGCCCTCACGGTCACCGAAGCCATCCATCTCCACGAGCAACTGGTTCAGCGTCTGCTCGCGCTCATCGTGGCCGCCGCCGGTGCCGGAACCGCGCTGGCGGCCCACGGCGTCAATCTCATCGACGAAGATGATGCACGGGCTATTCTGCTTGGCCTGCTTGAACAGGTCGCGCACGCGGGAAGCACCGACGCCGACGAACATCTCCACGAAGTCGGAACCGGAAATGGAATAGAAAGGCACGCCGGCCTCACCCGCAACGGCGCGGGCCAGAAGGGTCTTACCCGTGCCGGGAGGGCCGTACAACAGCACGCCGCGCGGGATTTTCGCGCCCAGCGCGTGATAGCGCTCCGGATCATCCAGGAAGTCCTTGATCTCCTGGAGTTCATCCACCGCTTCATCCGCACCGGCAACATCCGCAAAGGTGTTGGTGGGCATGTCCTTGGTCAGCTCCTTAGCCTTGGAGCCACCAATGCCGAACATGCCGCCCGCGCCCTGCTGCATGCGGGTCATGAGCCAGAACAGCAGCGCGAAGAGGATCAGCATCGGCAGCAGGAAGCTGATCATGGAACCGATGAAGGAATCCTGCGTCACCTTGGTCTGGTACTTCTCCGCACCAGAGCCCTTCACCGCGTTAAAGACCTGCTCGGAGGCGCGGGCCGGGTACTTGGCAATGACCTCTTCGACGCCTTCCTGCTCCTCCACCGTCACCGGCTTCTTGAGCTTGAGGCGCAGCTGCTGCTCGCGGTCATCGATCTGTGCTTCCTCGACGTTCTTATCCGTCAGCTGCTGCATGGCCACGGAGGTGTCCACCTGCTTGAAGCTGCGGGCATCATTGCTAAAGAACGTGAAAGCGTACAGCAGGATGAGAACTAGGCCCGCGATCGAGCCATAGCGGATGATGTTCTTATTTTTCATTAATTACCTTGCGAATTCGAGGCCTCATGCAACAGAGGGCAAGAAAAACTAGTCGTTGCTGTATACCGCAGGCTCCAGCGTGCCCACATAGGGCAGGTCACGGTAGCGCTCCGCAAAATCCAGACCATAGCCCACGACGAACTCGTTGGGGATATCAAAGCCCACGTCGAAGAGATCCAGCTCCGCCTTGACTACCTCAGGCTTGCGCAGCAGCGTGACCACTTCCAGTGAACGGGGGTGGCGGCCCTGCAGGTTGCGGATGAGCCAGGACAAGGTCAGGCCGGAGTCGATGATATCTTCCACGATGACCACATCACGGCCCTCGATATCGCGGTCCAGGTCCTTCAAAATACGCACCACGCCCGAGGAGGAGGCCGAGTTGCCATAGGAAGACACCGCCATGAACTCCAGTTGGGACGGAATGGTGAGCTTGCGGGCAAAGTCCGTCAAGAAGAAGACCGCACCCTTGAGCACGCACACCAGGATGAGGTCATCATCGGCGTTGCTGTATTTCTCGGAAACGCGGTCCGCCATCTCTTGGATGCGCGCCTGAAGATCGTCTTCGGCGACGAGTACGTTTCTAATGTCCTCTCCATAAGGATTGGCGGGGACGGCTGAATCATGGGTGTCGTGCACGTGAGCGCTCCTTTGCTGACCGAGGCAATAGTGACAGTTTGCCACCAACGCGTGCGACTTCCAACCTTGTACCTCTCTTTTCACCACGGACGGCGACTGCCCCTTGCCCATGCCACTGCGTGCACAGGGCATCGATGCCGCGCACCGCCTCGCGCGTAACCTCCACTCCTTCCTCGCGCAGCCACGCGGCAATCGCCCGGCGGCGCTTCGGCTCGGGAAGGGCGGCCAGCTCGGCGCAGTCGGGGGTGGGGTGGGTGGTGAGGAAGGCGTCGTCAAGCGCGGCGTCATGGGCGGCCTGGGCCAAAGCCGGCACGGGGTCACCGCCTAGGATCTCCTGCAGGCGCGGGAGGATCTCGCGGCGCAGCGCCACGCGGCGAAAGGCCGGATCCTGGTTCTGGGGATCGTGCCAGACGTCCAGCCCTAGCTCCGCGCAGGCGGCCTCGGTCTGGGCGCGGCGCACGCGCAAAAGGGGGCGCAGCACGCGCACGCCCTCCACCTCGGAGCGCTCGCACATGCCCGCCACCTTCCCCCGCAGGGCGCTCAGCAGCAGGGTTTCGGCCTGGTCATCGGCGGTATGAGCCACCGCCACCTCGCCCCAGGGCGCGAAGGCACGGTACCGGGCGGCGCGGGCTTCGGCCTCAACGGAGCCGTGCTTGGCGACGTCCACCGGCAACACCTCCGCCCCCGCTCCCAATCCACGAGCCTGGTCGGCAGCCCGGCGCGCCTGTGCAGCCGAGCCTTCCTGTAGGCCGTGGTCGACGCAGAGCGCTGTGACCTCATGCCCTTCTGCGGCGAGGGCCGCGGTCAGCGCCAGCGAGTCGGCGCCGCCGGACAATCCCACCGCTATGGCGCGGGGGTGCTGCCCCACCACGGCGCGGGCGGCCACCCGGCAGGCCAAGAAGTTGGGGCTTTTACGTGGCCAAAAAGGTTTCTTAGAAGTCATGGAGTGCGGCGGCGAGGGCGTCTTGGGCCTGGCGGGCGGAGGTGACTTCGCCGTCGTTGACCAGGAAGGCGAAGGCATAAACCCGGCCCGACTGGCCTTGGGCGGTGCCGGTCAGCGCGGAGGTTCCGGTGAGTGTGCCGGTCTTGGCGCGCACGAAGCCGCGGGCGGGCGAATCGGAATAGCGCTCATAGAGGGTTCCTTCGCCGCCGGCGAGGGGGAGGTAGCCCAACAGTGGGCGTAGCTCTTCGGTGGCTACGGCTTGATCCGCGATGTGGGCGAGGAGGCCTGCCGGGATGCGATTATCGCGGGAGAGACCTGAACCGTCCTTTAAGGTGACGCCGTTGACGTCGATGCCGGCGCCGCTGAGCACGTCGAGGGTGGCCTGCGCGGCGCCGTCGAAGCTTGCCTCCGCGTCTTGGCTGATGGCCAGCTCGCGGGCGATGGCCTCTGCCATGACGTTGTCGGAGTCCTTCGCCGCTTGCTGCGCGCGCAAGGCCAGCGGCTCGGACTCGCTGGAGGCGATGGCCTCCGCGTTGTCGGGTGCGGGGGCCATGTCGGCTTTATCGGTACCCAGGCGTTTGGCGAGCGCGCGGGCGACGTCGAGTGCCGGCTCATGGGAGCGCGGGACGTCCCCGGTCTTCTCCCCGATGCGCCCGCCGTAGAGCATGGCTGGCTGGATGGGTGCGACATAGCCACCGTCGATATTGTCATCGTCCCAGCCGGGAGCCTGGTCGGGGCCGGCCCAGACGGAGGTATCAATGGATACTCGGTTGACGGTGCTCATGTGCTTCTTGATCTGCTCCGCGAGCTCATCGAGGCGCTCGTCCGTCAGCCACACATCGCCGGAGGCTTTGATGACCACGTCGCCATCGTTATCGCCTTTGACCACTTCCGTGGTGAGGCGTTCTTCTTCATCGAGCGCGAGCGTTGCTGCGGCGAGGGTGAGGACCTTGGTCGAGGAGGCAGGCGTGAGCGGCTTTGCGGGTTCACGCTCCCACAGCACCTCGTGGGTGGTGGTGTCGATGACCTGACCGCCGAAAGTGGCGAGAGCCTTGTCTTTGCCCAGCTCATCCAACTTCGCTTTAAACGCGGCGGTGTCTATCTCACCAGGCTCGACGGGTTGGAGCAGCGTTTCGGGTTCTGCCTGCTTATAGGGTTGGCCGTGGTCCAGTTGATCGTAGGTGCGCTGGACTTCTACGCCCACTGCGGCCGTCGCCGCCACGACGCCGGCCGTGACGAGGGCCGCAGTACTCCACCAGACATGCTTAGCTTTCATCGCCCTTTAGACTAGCGCGGTAGACTATGCGGAGCACATGCCAACCTATTAGTTATGGAGGATTCAGCCGTGAGCGTTGAAGTAACCATCGAGATCCCGAAGGGCTCCCGCAACAAGTACGAGATCGACCACGAGACCGGCAAGGTCCACCTCGACCGCTACCTGTTCACCCCGATGGCCTACCCGGCTGACTACGGCTTCATCGACCACACCCTGGGTGAGGACGGCGACCCGCTCGACGCACTAGTGATCCTCCCGGAGCCGGTCTTCCCGGGCGTTGTCGTGGAGGCCCGCATTCTCGGCGTATTCAAGATGACCGATGAGGCCGGCGGCGATGACAAGCTGCTTGCCGTCATCGATGACCCGCGCTGGGAGCGCTACCAGGACATCAACGATGTGGAGCAGCACATCAAGGACGAGATCGAGCACTTCTTCGTCCACTACAAGGACCTGGAGCCGAACAAGGAAGTTACCGGCTCCGGCTGGGGCGACAAGGCTGAGGCAGAGAAGATCCTCGACGAAGCTAAGGCTCGCTTCAAATAATTCGCACTTCTAAAGGACGTTTCGATCAAATAGGGCCCAAAATCCGAGGGTTTGAGAGGCCTTAGTTGATCGAAACGTCCTTTTTCTTTGTCACCGCGACAACTCCTCGTTCGTGACGTACGATTCGATCAAATAGGGGGCCGAAAACAGCGGTTTCTGGGGGCTTATTTGTTAGAAACGTACTCATCGGGGGCACATGGAAATTTTCGAGGGACGCGCGGGCACTCGCCGCGCGGCTAACGGCCAGGCAATCAAGATTTGTCGCGGTCTGTATTTATCTGCGGTGCCAACGCCGCGCGAGCTCGCTGAAATCGTCTCAAGACGCTGGCCAGACTCAGCCTTGGATGGCTATTCCGCCGCCCAGCAGTATCTTGGCCAAGAACTAACTTTTCCGCTTCACTTCCTGCGCGCAGGAACGATGGCACCGAGCACGTACTTCCGGAGCCGACGGGCGCGGCCCAAAGCGCTGGGCAGCATGAATGGGGTAAACGTGTGTAGCCCGCTGCAATGCGTTGAGGCGATGGAGCACGAGGATGCCGTGGCCTTCATCGAGGCCTTCTTCGCCGGGCCGCATGGGCGCTCGCGCATCGAGACGGAACAGCTGGACTTTCGCCGCCTGCCCAAGCACACGCGTGAGGTGTTGGAAAAGGCCATCGTCGGGGCGGATAGCAAGCCGGAGCGCGACCTCACCCGGGGTCTCGATCCCCACGTCAAAGTCCGCAACAACGTGCGGATTGGCCCCTACCGCTGGGACTTGCTCCTAGAGGAACACAAGGTGGCCATCGAGGTGGACGGATACGCCTACCACAAAGGCGAGAACCGGCAGCGTTTCGAGATCGACCGCCAGAAGCTTAACGACGCCATCCAGCGCGGCTACCGGCCCCTCCACTTCACCGCCGCCACGATCGAGCATCACCTTGACGTCGCGGTTCACCAGGTTCTCGCGGTCATCAAAGGGCGAGGCGAGCTCGTTCCTCCGCCGTGGAAGTGGCATCACTACTGGCGGTGGGAAGGCGAACGTTGGGCCAGCTAGCGTTGCGGCGTACTAGCCGCACTGGGAGGCGAGCCAGCCGTCGAGCTCCGATTCCGGGGAATCGGGGGCGATCGGGTCCTCGGCGAATTCCTCGCCCGTGCGGGCCTTGTCCTTGGCCGTGGTGAGCATGAGCGAGCGGCCGTCCGGGTAATCCAGAACCACGTTCGCGGAGGCGTAACCGGCGGTCGGCTCGCCGAAGGTGCGCACGTTATCCAGGCCTCGGAAGGCCAGAAGGGTGGCCTCGCCGGAGGACGCGGTTTCGTCGTCGGTGAGCACGGCGACGGGGACCTCAATCTTGCCACCCGACGTGGTTGTGGGCGTGCCACCGCCGGTGACGGAGTTGCCGTCGATGGTGACGTCAGAGGTCCCCATGCGGCTGACGAAGGAGAGCGCGGTGCCATCCGGCAGCAGGGGGCTTAAGCCCGCGTACATCGGGCCCATGTCGCCGCCGCCATTTCCCCGTAAGTCCACCACGGCAGCGCAGGCCTCCGGGTGGGCGGTCAGACCTTGAGCGAGGGTGTCGGCGTAGGCCTGGCCATCATCGTGGCGGCCGATGGACGGGACGGTCGCGCGCAGGACGCCATCCTCGAAGGAAACCGAGGGTTCAGTGTTTTCGATGGCCTTTTCCTTCTCGGTGCTAAAGACGTTGGAGTGCTTGCCGCCGGCGGCATCGATGGCAGCATCGAGGAGCTCAGCGTTCGTGGGGTCCTCTTTGAAAGCCTCGCGGGCGCGCTGGAATTCCTCGCTCTCGCCATAGATTCCGGAGATCGCTGCAGTATCCACCATCGCGGTGTTGATGCGCTTCTCGCTGGCGTTGAAGAGGAAGTAGGGCTTGCCCAACAGCGCCCCACCATAGGAGGGGCCGAAGAAGTACACGGCCGCGACCACGGCGATGAGGGCAACAAGGAACAGTCCGCCGAAGATTTTCAGTACAGTTTTCATTCTTTCCTTCCTCCCGTGCGCAGCACGTAGCCGCGCAGGGGTTCAACAATGACAATGGCTAGCAGCGTGACCAACCAACCTATGGCCAGGAATCCGAAGGCCATGAGCATGCGGCCGAGAACATCGACGTCGCTTGAATCGACACTGGAGAAGAACATCAGCGAGGCGATGCCACCGCCGAAGAGGAAGCCGAAGAAGCTCAAGCCCACGACCGGCCCCATGACGGTCCAGGCACCGGAGCGGAACTGGAAGCCGCGCGGCACGCCCATGAGATCCAGGGAGCGAATGAGTTCCTTGTCCTCAAAGATGCCGGACACCTGGCCCAGGATGATGGACATGGTGGTCAGCGTGAATCCGAAGATGAGGGTTAATACAACACCGGTGGAGATGTCCTTGAACACCACGTTCATCCCCGGGTCTTCCTTCAACACCAGGGCCAAAGCGTCTGCGCCCAGGGGCGCGGCAACGAGGAATCCCGCCAGGTAGCCGAAGAAGCCGATGGCCGCACTCCGCCGCCAGGCGGGGCGCGCATTACCTGCCACTCGCTGGCAGGCCACGAAGTGCGCGGTGCCCGGGAAGAGGGACAAGATGTGCGCGCCGAGCTGCAGGATGAAGGGAGCGATGAGGTTGATGCTCATCAGCATGCCGAACATGACCACGATGACCATGGCGGTCGGCGGGCCCGCCTTGCCGGAGAGGAAAACCCCACCGACCGCCACGATGATGAGGAAGACGATGGCGCGCCACCAGCGGTAAGCCGCGGGCATCTGACGCTTGGCCACGCCCAGCGGGCTCACGCGCACGCGCTGCATGCCGACGAGTGCGGCGCCGATGGCCAGCAGGAAAAGCACACCCGCCACGGCGAGGTAGCCCCACCACGGGAGGAGAAGCTCGGACAGAGCAATGGAACGCATCTGGAAATCCAGCTGGGTGAAGACCGGCGCGACGAGCAGGCTGATCAGCCCGCCGAGCACGATGCCGATCACCGCCTGCAGGCCCGTCTCCACGATGACCATGCGCTCCACCTGGCGGGAACTTAGACCCAACAGGCGCAGGGTAGCCAGGCGCTGTTCCCTGCCGGACGCACCGAGGACGGCGGCTTGGGCAGTGAGGTTAAACAGCGCCGGAAGGATGAACGCGCAAGCAAAAAGGGCTAGGGCAAACCAGGGATAGAGGAAGGCCTCCATCTCGTTGCCGAAGGCCTCCTTGAGTGCCGGGGCGGCCTCCTCGACGTGCTGGGCGCGCTCCCAAAACATCCAGGTGCCGCCCGCGACCAGGAAGGCGATGGCGGAGCCAATGGTCAGGCTCACAATCGCCAGCACCGAGACAATTCCTGTTCCGGATCGCGCGCGAATGGATTCGCGCTGCAGGTCAAAGACCAAAGTCGCGGTGTTCATCGAATCACCTCGAGGCGGCGGTCGTCGTGGATGATGCCATCGCGAATCTCCACGCGGCGCTGCATCCAGTCGGCCACCTTCGGGTCGTGCGTGACCATGACCAGGCTGGCACCCGACTGACGCACGATGGTGGTCAGCATCTGCATGACCTCGTGGCCCGTGGACTGATCCAACGCACCGGTCGGCTCATCGGCGAAGACCACGCCCGGGTTAGCCACCAGCGCACGCGCGATAGTCACGCGCTGCGCCTGACCACCAGAAACCTGCGCCGGGCGGCGCTCCGCCAAACCGCCCAGGCCCAGCTGGTCTAGCAGCTCCATCGCGCGCTTGCGGGCCGCGCCCCGCCCCATACCGTTGAGCATCGCGGGCAGCGCCACGTTATCCACGTTGCTCAGCTCCGGCAGCAGTTGGCCGTCTTGGAAGACGAAGCCGAAGTTGCGCAGGCGGGTGCGGGAGCGGGGGGCGTCGCCAAGCGCGGAGAGCTCCTCATCCCCGTAGCGCACGCTGCCGTGCGTGGGTGTGAGCACGCCGGACATGCAGTGCAGCAGCGTGGACTTACCGGAGCCGGACGGCCCCATGACGGCCACGAGCTCGCCCGGTTCAATGTCGAGGGAGATTCCAGCGAGCACCGGGCCGCCGCCGAAATCCTTGGTGATGTCTGTCAGGGAAAGTGTCTGTGCCATGTCTCTCATTCCACCGTGAAGGGCCCACAGAAAGAACAGCCCTAGCGTTGCTCTTTACGGTAGTGCCAGCACTACCCCTGCCATCGGTGGCGCCCGTTATGCTGTGAACCGTGTTCCGAAGAAAGCCCCAACCCACCAACCATGAGCAGCAGCAAGCGGAGAAGATAGCGCAGCTCACGGCCTCGCGCCGCGCCATCGCGGACGCCTACGAGGTGGAGCGCGCACGCATCGAGCGAGACTTGCACGACGGCGCGCAGCAATACCTCGTGGCCGCGAGCATGAAGTTGGGGGAGGCTCTTCTCGACGCCCCTTCTGACCTCGCCGAGCTGCTTACCGCCGCCAAACAGGACGTGGACCGCGGCCTCAAGTCCTTGCGCGCTACGGTGCACGGCATCCACCCGCAGGTGCTGCAGGATCACGGTTTGGTGGCCGCGCTTGCCGACGCTGCTTCTTCCCACGGCCCCCACGTCAGCGTCTTCGCCCCGCATCCTTTGCCCAAGCTCTCCGCCTCCGTGCTGGCCTGCGGTTATTTCTTCGGCACGGAGGCTTTGACGAATGCGGCCAAGCACGCGCCCGGCGCGCCGGTGTCTGTTTTAGTGACCGCGGATGCCTCCTTGAAAATCGCCGTAGTGGATGAGGGCCCGGGCGGCGCGCGGGTGGTGCCGGGCCACGGCTTGGCGGGGATGGCCGAGCGCCTCGCGGCTTTCGGCGGGGAGATGACGCTATCCTCTCCCCCGGGCGGGCCGACGAGGCTGGCGTGCTCGATTCCTCTTCTTCTCGATCGCGGACAGTCAGGAGTTTAAGAAATGAGTTTGAGAATCGTCGTGGCGGATGACTCCGCCATTCTGCGCGAAGGTTTAGCTGGCCTTCTGGAGCGCCGCGGGCATTCGATTGTGGGCCAGGCGGATTCCGCCCCGGCGCTTGAGGCCGTGATGGATAAGCTGCGCGATGAGCTTCCGGACATCGTCATCACGGACGTGCGCATGCCACCAGGCATGGGCGATGATGGCTTGAAAGCCGCCGTGAACTTGAGAAATGCATACCCGGGCTTACCCGTCATGGTGCTCTCCCAGTATGTGGCCCCGGCATATGCGGTGGAACTCTTCGACTCCCCCGATGCCGGCACCGGCTACCTGTTGAAGGACCGCGTCTCCGAGGTGCGGGACTTTCTCTCCAGCCTGGACGTGGTGGCCCAGGGCGGCACCGTCATCGATCCCACCGTGGCGCAGGCGTTAATGAGCTCCGGGCGCAGCGGCTTGGGCGAGCTCACTCCACGCGAGCGCGAGGTTCTCGAATTAATGTCGCGCGGCAAGTCCAACAAGGACATCGCCGCCGAGCTCGTCTTGTCTTCCGCCGCGGTGGCCAAGCACGTTTCCAATATCTTCACCAAGTTGCGGCTGGACCCCAGCGAGGACAACCGCCGCGTGAAAGCCATTCTGGAGTACCTCTCAGCGCACCGCTAAAGCCCGCGCCCGCCCACCGTCCACACGAGCGCCCTGACAGAGACCATCCACAGGATCCCAAGGAAACTGTGACGCAAGACGCATAAGCTTGTCCGTGCCCTTACCCAACCCACTCTGGAAGGACCCCGCTTAATGGACGTGCAGCTCAACATCGTGCGCTTTAACCGAGAAAAGATTGCTGACCATGACTATTTTCTGGAGTTAATTCAGACGGAAGGGCTGGACTCCTTCCGGAAGCCGGATCCAGAAATGGAAGAAGCATCGGCCGCACTCTCCAAACTCTTCGGACAGGACGTGCCCGCGCATTCGGCCGTCACGGTCACGATGGATTCGAGCGATTTAGAGCTCCAAGAAAAGCTAGCTTTGCTGGCGTATTACCACGGCTTGACTGTCTTCATTGGAACCACGGACATCCTCTTTAATGCGACTGGAATCCCCACGAGCAGCAATGGCCTTTCCTCAATCAGGAACTGCATGGGAACTATGTGGCGACAGGTCAGCAGACCTATGCTTGATCGCGCCTTTGAGGACGCCCTGCGCCTGCCGGTGTCCGAACAGACGTGGATTCAGGTAGCCAACTATGGCTCGGAAGAACGAAGCTACGGCCTCGAAATATCCATGCACCTGCGCGCAAGCGGGCAGTTCGAACTGATATGGTCCAGCCTCCCTCCAGAGGCCACTGAACCGGTATTCCGCACGCTCACTGTCGATACTTATGAAGAAGCACGAGAGATTCTGCTTTCTTTCAGCGACCACAACCCGTTGATCGAAGAACTTGCGTGGGAACCGTTGCCTCAACGTGAATCTAAGCCAATCCTGGATGCTTCAGTCCGCCACGAAACACCCTGGCGCCGGCTGGACGCAGTGAAGGAGCTCCCCGCAGGCGTGATGGTCCACCTACACAAATGGCCAACGTTTTCCCTGGCCTACGGCCGCAATGCTCAAGGACAGTGGACCGCGAAGGTTTACGATAACCTCGGCACCGACAATGTGCAGACCTTCGACATCGCAGACGAAGTCATCGCAGTGGCGGAGCACTATTTGGACGGCAACGGCGAGATGATTTCCACGGTCTTCCCGGACTCTTCATCTTCGGATCCGGCACCGTACACCACGGTCACCGCAATGGAGCTTCCGGAGCGCGAGGAGCAGTGGACAGAAGCATCAGTATGCATGATGCACCGCATCCGTGCTGACCATAATGGCGAGCCCAGCCCTCGGATGCAGAAATATATTGAGAGGATTAACTCAAAGCTCGGAAGCGAAATCCTCCTCGCCGAGGAGCACGTGGAGGCACAAGCACTCACTCGGCTGCTCATCCCTGCCGACGTCAGGTCGGTCACGATAGAGAGGCTTACTCATCTGGCGCAGGATCATGGCATTTCGCTTGTTGTCGACGATTCCCTGGCACTGTACAACCCGTCGGGCAAGCCGCTTCCGGGGGCTGAGAGCTGCCAGTTGAAGCTACTCGCGGATAAGTTGTATGTGAACACCTGGGAGGTGGCTACATCCTCCTCCGTACTCGAAGCGGGGCTTCGCCTCTTCACAGGATGGAGGCTTGAGGTTCGATCCGGGAGTCAGGTGGACTTCCAAGAGCGTTATACCTTGGAAACAACCTATACAGGCGACAACGTTTCGCTTGACCTTGTCACCCCCGACGGGAACCTACACGAAATCCCATCCATCCCACTGCCCCTTGCTCTGGATTTGATGGTTGAATTCACCTACTCCCCGGCGCAGTTGGTGGACAAAGTGAATTGGCAAGATCAGAAGTCGTCCTCAGATATCCCTGAGGAAGAGCGCTTCATGGTCAACGCCACGGTCTTCGGCTCAGCTGCGTATCTTTTCAACGATGACCTTCTCGAGGCAGTTCGCCAGGACGGCTTCCCCGAAGTGGGAGCGTGGGTAGCGGCCTTTGACCGAATAGTCCCGGGCGACTACTGCCAGGTCGACCGCGTGCAACCCTCAGAAACAGGAGCGGCACGCTACCTCGTCGAATGGGGCCACAACAACGGTGAGGAAGAAAACTTCCAGATGCTCCTTGAGGACATCGACGAAGCCTTGTCCCTCCTTGAACGGTTTGTGAACGGGGACCGCGCAGAGTTTGAAGCCCTTCCCTGGACGCGGCGAGTGGAGTAACAGCACTAGGCCCTATACCTGACTAGGGTATGGGGCATGAGAAACGTAACGCCACAGGAAGTACCTGAGAACGCCCAGCTTATCGACGTCCGCGAGGACCACGAGTGGAACACCGAGCACGCCCAGAGCGCCACGCACATCCCGATGGGCGAACTAGTTGATCGCATCGACGAGATTGACCCGGACCAAGACATCTACGTCATCTGCCACCTAGGCGGGCGCAGCATGCAGGTCTGCCAGTACTTGGAGCACACCAAGGGCTGGGACGTCATCAACGTCGAGGGTGGAACGGATGGTTGGAAGGCCCAAGGCTGCCCTATGGTTTACCCAAACCACTAGTGGTACCATTTGCGGTACCATACAGGTGTGGTTTCCAAGATAGAAAAGATCCTCACAAAGATGCGGGCCTCACGGACAAACGTCCGCTTCTCAGAGCTGCAACTTGTGTGTGACTTCTATTTCTAGGAGCAGATCATGAACCTCGCAGACAAGTACACCTATCAAACCGCTTGGTCAGAAGAAGATGGCGAGTTCGTTGCCACAGTCCTAGAGTTCCCTTCCCTGTCATGGCTGGATGCTACTGCGACCACCGCAGAAGCCGAGTTGCGCAGCGTCGTCGAAGAAACTCTAGAAGATATGCAACGCAACAATGAACACATCCCAGAACCATTCGGACAGCGAAGCTACTCGGGGAAGTTCAACCTCCGCATACCTCAGTCACTTCACCGAGACCTGACCATCGAAGCAGAACGGGAAGGCGTTTCTCTCAACACACTCATCGTGCAGAAGCTAGCCTCAGCCTGAAACTAGTGGGCCACAACCCATAATTTAGGCATGCCACCGTAGGCGCGTTAGAATCATCGGCATGCCTTCATTGAATTCTGTTTCCATCCCTACCGCACTCCTGGAGTCCCCCTCCTTCCAGCTGGAGCGCCTCCGCCGCCGCACCCGCGAAGGCGTCGAGGCCGCGCTGCAAACACAGCGGACTACCTTGCGCGAATACTGGGTGCTCACCTGCCTCGTTGCAGAGACCGCGTCCTCCCAGTCCGCCCTGTCGGAAACCCTGGCCATCGACGCCTCCGACATGGTGCGCCTCCTCGATTCACTGGAGTCCCGCCATTGGGTCAAGCGTGAGCGTGACTCCAAGGACCGCCGCCGCCAAATCATTGCCTCCACCAAGAAAGGCACCAAGGCCCACAAGGAGCTTGCGGTCTTGGTGGCGAAGGCGGAGGACGAGGCCCTCGACGAGTCCACCAACAAGCAGCTCAAGCACCTGCGCAAGCTGGCCACCGCCATCATCGCGGCCGACGCGCCCGGTGATGCAGAAAGCAGTGATGCCTAAATGACGGAGCCCGATAATCTTCCTAGTACCGGAGGCCGCCACGCCCTCCAGGCGGACGAGCCCGAGACCCCAGCAATGCCCGAGGTTCCCGCGCACTACCTCCTAGGTTCCGAGGCCGCACCGGCGCGCACCCTGTGGGACGTCGTGCGCACCACAGCAGAGAACTACCCCGAGGCTGCCGCCCTGGATGACGGTGAGATCCTGACCTACGCCGAGCTGCTTGCCGACGTCTCCGCCTGGGCCACCGAGCTCCACGCCAGCGGTGTGCGGCGCGGAGACCGCATCGGCATCCGCATGACCTCCGGCAAGCGCGAGCTCTACCTGGCCATCCTGTCCACGCTCGCCGCCGGCGCGGCCTACGTGCCCGTCGACGCCGACGACCCCGATGAACGCGCCGAGATGGTCTTCGGCGAGGCCGACATCGACGGTGTCTTCACCGACGAGGGCTTCCGCATGCTCCGGGAAACATCAGCCTCCCGTAGCGGCGAAGGCGACACCACCCCCTTCGACGAACCGCGTCCAGAAGACACCGCGTGGATCATCTTTACCTCCGGTTCTACGGGCAAGCCCAAGGGCGTGGCGGTGAGCCACCGCTCCGCGGCCGCCTTCGTTGACGCCGAGGCAGCCCTCTTCCTGGCGGATAACCCGCATGGCCCGCTCGGCCCGGACGACCGCGTTCTCGCGGGACTCTCCGTAGCTTTCGACGCCTCCTGCGAGGAAATGTGGCTGGCCTGGGGCCACGGCGCCTGCCTGGTCCCGGCCCCGCGCTCCCTAGTGCGCTCCGGCATGGACTTAGGTCCCTGGCTCATTCGCCGCGACATCACGGTGGTCTCCACCGTGCCCACCCTGGCTGGCCTGTGGCCCGCCGAGGCCCTGGATAATATCCGCCTCCTCATCGTCGGCGGCGAGGCTTGCTCCCAGGAGCTGGTGGACCGCCTGGCCACCGAGGACCGCGAGATGTGGAATACCTACGGCCCCACCGAGGCCACCGTCGTGGCCTGCGCGCAGCGCATGCTGCCGGGCAGGCCCGTATCGATTGGGTTGCCGCTGAAGGGTTGGGATCTGGTGGTCGTCGATAAGCACGGCGTCCCCGTGAACATCGGTGAGGTGGGCGAGCTCGTCATCGGTGGCGTAGGCCTGGCCGCCTACCTGGACCCGGTGAAGGATGCGGAGAAGTACGCGCCGCTGGAGTCCCTGGGCTGGGAGCGCGCCTACCGCACAGGTGACCACGTGCGCCTGGAAGAGGACGGCCTGTACTTCGTGGGCCGCGTCGATGACCAGGTCAAGATTGGCGGCCGCCGCATCGAGCTCGGTGAGGTCGAGGCCAACGTGGCGGCCCTTCCCAACGTGTATAACTCCGCCGTGGCCGTGCAGAAGACACCGGGCGGCGAGTCCGTGCTCGTCGGTTACGTGTCGCTGGAGGAGCCCACGGTGGGCTTCGACCACGAGGCGGCGCACGCCCGTCTCGCGGAATCCATGCCGGCGGCGCTCGTCCCCCGCATTTGCGTCATGGAAGAGCTGCCGATTCGCACCTCCGGCAAAGTAGATAAGAAGGCCCTGCCGTGGCCACTGCCCGGCGTGGGTGTGGAGGCATCCGGCCTCAACCCCACAGAGCAGTGGTTGGCGGAGCTATGGGTGGACACCCTGGGCGTGTCCGTCGAGGACGTCAACGCCGACTTCTTCTCCCTCGGCGGCACCTCCCTGGCCGCGGCGACCCTGGTCGGCCGCATCCGCGAGCGCTTCCCCACCGTGGCCGTGCGTGACCTCTACGACCACCCGCGCCTGGGCTCGCTCGCGGAGCAGCTTGCCGACGCCGAATCCGCCGAGGACTCCGGCCCCGCCCGCGAGGTAGCGCCCGTGCGCGCCGGCACGCGCATCGCGCAAACACTCATCCAGATCCCGGTGATGACCATGGCCGCCACGAGCTGGCTGGCGTGGTTGCTCTTGGGCTCCAACGTGGCGAACCTGCTGGGCGTGGACTGGGCCATGACCACCCCGTGGTGGCTGGTGGCCATCCTGCTCGTCGTGTTCGTCACCCCAGTTGGGCGCATCCCGCTGGGCGGTTATGGCGCGCGGCTTATCACCGCCGGCATCACTCCCGGCGAGTACCCGCGCGGCGGTTCCACGCACCTGCGCATTTGGGCCGCCGAGCGCTGGGTCAATGCCATAGGCGCCAGCTCCCTAGCGGGCGCTACCCGCGTCAATAACTATGCCCGCACCTTGGGCGTGAAGATTGGCCGCGGCGTGGACCTTCACTCCTTGCCACCCGTCACCGGCCTGCTGACCTTGGGCAAGCACGCCGCTATCGAACCGGACGTGGACCTCACCGGCTACTGGCTGGACGGCGACATCCTCCGCGTCGGTGCCATTGAGGTCAAGGAAGGCGCGCGCGTGGGTGCGCGCTCCACGCTGCTGCCGGGCACCGTCGTGGGCAAGTACGCCCACGTAGAGGCCGGCTCCACCGTGACGGGGCGCAAGAAGGTCAAGGACGGCCAGCGCTGGTCCGGCTCCCCCGCCAAGAAGGTGGGCCGCTCCAAGCACCGCTTCCCGTCCCATTCCCCGAAGCGCCGTCCGCTATGGGTTCCTGTGTATGACTTCACGTCCGTCCTGCTAGCCGTGCAGCCCATTGTGGCGCTGGCGGTCGGCGCGGCTGTCGTCGTTAGCCTCATCGCGCTGACGGATGGCTCCGCCTTCGTCGGCTCCATCTTCTTCGCACCGCTCGGCGCCCTGGTGGCATTTGCTACTTATATGCTGCAAACCTGGCTGGGCGTGCGCCTCCTTTCCATTGGCATCACGCCCGGTGTTGCACCGGTGCGCTCCGCCAAAGGTTGGCGCTTGTGGACCATCGAGAGGCTCATGGATGAAGCTCGCACTCAGCTCTTCCCCATCTATGCCTCGCAGCTCACCCCGGCGTGGCTGCGTTCGCTGGGTGCGACGATTGGCAAGGACGTGGAGATTTCCACGGCCGTCATGGTGCCCAAACTCACCGAGGTCAAAGACGGCGCCTTCCTGGCGGATGACACCATGATCGGCGGCTACGAGCTCGGCGGCGGTTGGATGCTCACGGGTGAGACCAAGGTGGGCAAGCGCTCCTTCGTGGGTAACTCCGGCATCACGGGTCCGGGCCGCAAGCTGTCGAAGAACTCGCTGGTTGCCGTTCTCTCGTCGACGCCGAAGAAGACTAAGTCCGGTGCCAACTGGTGGGGCTCCCCACCGGAGCGCATGCGCCGCGTCGAGGCCCACGTGGAGGGCGTGCAGGGCGAGTCCCTCACCTACTCCCCGGGCTTTGGGGTCAAGGCCGCACGCGGTGCGATTGAGACCATGCGCCTGTTGGCGCCGATGACCTCGGCCATGCTGCTGGCGGGGACCCTGGCATCGCTCTACGCGCTTGCCGACGCCCTCGGCATCGCCGCCGCCTGGGCCCTCGGCGGCCTCATCCTCATGGTGGCGGGCGCTATCGCGATGACGGTCACAGTAGCCGCGAAGTGGATCTGCGTGGGCACGCAGACCGCCGGCGACCACCCGCTGTGGTCTGCCTTCGTGTGGCTCAACGAGCTGCAAGATACCTTCGTTGAGGCGGTTGCTGCGCCGTGGTTCTTTAGCCACACCTATGGCATGGGTGAGATCAACCTGGGCCTGCGCGCGCTGGGCGTCAGGATTGGCCGCGGTGCGTGGATCGACTCCTACTGGTTCCCGGAGACCGATCTCTGCATCGTGGGCGACGGCGCATCCGTCGGCCCGGGCACCGTGGTGCAAACGCACCTCTTCCAGGACCGCGTGATGAGCCTGGACACCGTGACCATTAAGGCCGGCGCGACACTTGCCTCACATTCGGTGGCGCTGCCCGCCTCAGTCATTGGCAGCGTGGCGACGGTTGGCCCCGGCTCCTTGGTGATGCGCGGCGACCAAGTCCCGGGCAATTCCGTTTGGCAGGGCAACCCGATTGAGCCCTGGAAGAAATAGATAAAAATAAAGGAGGCGGCAGGTTTACCTGCTGCCTCCTTTTTATGCCTGACTCGCTAATGAGCGGTCGGGGTGCCGTGACTAGTCACCGATCTGGTCGCGTCCGCGCTTCACAATCTTGTCATCCACCTGGCCAACGACCTCATGGTCCTTGTTGGTGTATTCAAACTTCGAGAGCACGTAGCGCATAGCGTTGATGCGGGCGCGCTTCTTATCGTTGGACTTAATGGTGATCCACGGCGACTCTTCAGTATCCGTGTAGCGGAACTGCTCTTCCTTCGCGCGGGTGTAGTCGTCCCACTTATCCAGGGAGGCCAGGTCCATGGGTGACAGCTTCCACTGGCGGACCGGGTCAATCTGGCGGATGGCGAAGCGAGTGCGCTGCTCCTTGCGGGTCACGGAGAACCACAGCTTGGTCAGCGAAATACCAGAGCCGAGAATCATGTTCTCCAGCATCGGAACCTCACGCAGAAACTCTGCGTGCTGGGACTCCGTGCAAAAGCCCATGACGCGCTCCACGCCGGAGCGGTTGTACCAGGAGCGGTCGAAGAAGACGATTTCGCCGCCACACGGGAAGTGTTCGATGTAGCGCTGGAAGTACCACGAGGTGGACTCGCGCGGGGAGGGCTTCTCAAGCGCCACGGTGCGGGCGCCACGCGGGTTGAGGTGCTCGTTGAAGCGCTTGATGGTGCCGCCCTTACCAGCGGCATCGCGGCCTTCGAAGAGAATGATGTGGCGCTGGCCGGTTTCCTTGGTCCAGTTCTGCCACTTCAGCAGCTCAATCTGCAGGGAGCGCTTGATGGACTCGTACTCGTCACGCGTCATGCGCTCCTCGTACGGGTAGTTCTCGCGCCAGGTTTCAACCGGTGAGCCATCCGGCATGATGAGCGAGGGATCGTCCTCATCGGAGTCATCGACGACGTAGCCGTCGGTCTGCGCAAGGTCGATCTCGGGGAGTTCGTCGTCTTTAATGTCAGCCATACCATTAATTCTATCTAGGAAGCAGGCATCTGGCTCGATAAAACGACTCGAGGCCGCTCAATTTACCCCCGTAATGCCCGACAGGTGGCAGCAGCCGCCCAGGATGTACGTTTCTAACAAATAGTTCCCTCAGAATTCGACGATCTGGGGGCTTAAATGATCGTTCCGTACCACGCCACCGCTTCAGCCAGGCTGGGCGGGCGGATTCTGGAAATGAGAAACCCCGCTGCCCACAAGGGGGTCAGCGGGGTTAACGCTTAGTTCTGCGTGAGCAGCGTGCTTTTTAGAGCAGGCCGATCAGCTTGGAAGCGCCGTCAGCCATGGTGCCCAGACCGTAGAAAATGTTGAGCAGGAGGCCGATGATGCCGGTGGAAGAAAGGGTACCCATTTGAAATCTCCTTGGGATTGAAAGTGTGTGTTTAGTGCTGCCCTAAAGGGAAGCTAGTTTACTTCTTGGAGGACAGGCCCTCGAGAACGGAGGTATCCGGCTTAACCGGGTAGTTTTCCGTGGTGGCAGCGCCGGAGATGAGGTCAAAGACGCTAGCGAAGCCGCCGAAGAGCTTCTTGATGCCGTCAGCGAAGTCAGCGAAGTTACCGAGCTGGTCACCGATGAAAGAAAGATCCATTATGGTCTCCTCTTGTGAAGTCCGGGTAGAGAAATTGCCCGGAGGGGTTTGCAGTTTGCAGACACCCTCAGCGGGCGTCACACGAAACTATTTTGGCACACCACTGAAACATTGCAAGTGGATTCGTGGGTGACTTTTCGAGCACAGCGCTTCGAAAATCAGATTCACTTTTCAGGTTATTTATTCACCATTTGTTAACCTAGCCAGCAACAATGCGCCTATCTGCGTAAATGAACGGCGGCGGGTGTCCTGCCTCAAAAAATCTTCGTCGAAACGTAACGCGAGCCCCTAAAATTGCGATTCATAGGCCCGATTTACGGAGTAATTTCGCCACATTTTTCTCGCGGCAACATCGCGTATTACCCCTATCCGGGGGAGCAATAGGATACAAAAGGGTCTCAAGACGAAGAAAGCTCCCCACGGTCAGTCGTGGGGAGCATCTGTTTTGCTAGGAGCTGAGGCCGCAAGACGCCTCAGCCCGGGAAGGAGCGGACTAGAAGCCCATACCGCCCATTGCGTCAGCATCCGGCATACCAGCGCCTGCACCAGCCGGTTCCGGCTTATCAGCCACAACCGCCTCGGTGGTCAGGAACAGAGCCGCGATGGACGCAGCGTTCTGCAGCGCGGAACGAGTGACCTTAACTGGGTCATTGATGCCCGCGGCCATCAAGTCCACATACTCGCCAGATGCGGCGTTGAGGCCCTGGCCAGCCGGCAGGGAGGCGACCTTGTCAGCGACAACGCCCGGCTCCAGACCAGCGTTCTGAGCAATCTGCTTCAGCGGAGCAGACAGCGCCTCGCGGACGATCTTGACACCGGTTGCCTCATCACCAGTGAGGTCGGAAAGGGAATCCAGAACCTCGGCTGCCTGCAGCAGAGCCACGCCGCCACCGGCGACGATGCCCTCCTCAACAGCAGCCTTAGCGTTACGCACGGCATCCTCGATGCGGTGCTTGCGCTCCTTGAGCTCCACCTCGGTAGCAGCGCCAACCTTGAGGACTGCCACGCCGCCGGCCAGCTTGGCTAGGCGCTCCTGCAGCTTCTCACGGTCGTAATCGGAGTCGGAGTTCTCAATCTCGGCGCGGATCTGCTTGATGCGGCCGTCGATCTGCTCCTGGGAACCAGCACCCTGAACGATGGTGGTCTCATCCTTGGTCACGACAACCTTGCGGGCCTGGCCGAGGTACTCGAGCTCGGTGGTCTCCAGGGAGAGGCCGACCTCCTCGGAAATGACCTGGCCTCCGGTGAGGATAGCCATGTCCTGCAGGGTGGCCTTGCGGCGGTCACCGAAGCCCGGAGCCTTCACAGCAACAGACTTGAAGGTGCCGCGGATCTTGTTGACCACGAGGGTGGACAGGGCCTCGCCCTCAACATCTTCAGCGATAATCAGCAGCGGCTTGCCGGTCTGCATGACCTTCTCCAGCAGCGGGACGAGGTCCTTGATGTTGGAAATCTTGGAGGAAACCAGCAGGATGTACGGGTCCTCGAGGACAGCCTCCTGGCGCTCCATGTCGGTAGCGAAGTAGCCAGAGATGTAGCCCTTGTCGAAGCGCATGCCTTCGGTGACTTCCAAGTCAACGCCGAAGGTGTTGGACTCCTCAACGGTGATGACGGAGTCCTTGTTCACGGAGCCGTTGCCCACGGTGTACATAGCCTCAGCGATCTTCTCGCCGATGGCCGGGTCAGCAGCGGAGATACCTGCGGTGGTAGCAATCTCTTCCTGCGTCTCTACTTCCTTCGCAGAGGAGAGCAGGGAGTCAACAACCTTCTTGGTAGCGGCCTCGATGCCGCGCTTGATGCCCATCGGGTTGGAACCAGCGGCTACGTTGCGCAGGCCCTCGCGGACAAGCGCCTGTGCCAGAACGGTAGCGGTGGTGGTGCCGTCACCGGCGACGTCATCGGTCTTCTTGGCTACTTCCTTGACCAGCTCTGCGCCGATCTTCTCGTACGGGTCCTCGAGTTCGATCTCGCGCGCGATGGAAACACCGTCGTTAGTAATGGTCGGGGCGCCCCAGGACTTCTCTAGGACGACGTTGCGGCCCTTGGGGCCGAGGGTGACCTTGACGGCGTCGGCAAGCGTGTTGAGACCACGCTCGAGGCCGCGACGTGCCTCTTCATCGAAGGCAATGATCTTTGCCATGTGTTTGTGCTCCTTAAGCTTTGTTGAGGACGACACTCACGTCTGATCTATGACGGACGCCCGCGACGGCACGGCTGGCGAGTGTTCTCCAGCCCCAACCACATAGATGACTCTGTTTATTTCTGGCACTTGCCATGTGGAAGTGCTAGCGACCATTCTGGCACTCAGACCTAGCGACTGCAAGGTTCAACACGAACGCTATAAGCGAACGGGCGGTGCTTTCGCACCGCCCGCTAGATCGAACCGTCCATTAAACCGAAGTCCTAGCTCCGCTTAAGCCTCGGCCTTCTTCGCCGTCCACTTGTACGCCGCAGCAATGCCGCCGACGAAGAGGATGACGCCGACGATCTTGGCAGCGGTTCCGCCCTCGAAGATCTCCAGCGGGGACTCGCCGCCCGACGCCGCGATAATGCCAGCGTTGACCACGCCGAAGAGGGACTCGCCGACGATAAGGCCGGTGGCCAGCAGCGTGCCCATGCGCTTAGCAAAGTCCGGCTTGGACTGGCGTACCGCCCAGCGGTTGTAGAAGTAGCCCAAGATGGCGCCAATCGGAACCACAATCGTGATGGCCGCCGGCAGGTACATGCCCATGCCCACCGCCAGCGGGGACAGGGAGTACTTGTCGGTGAAGTGGCGCAGGCACTCGTCGACGATGATGATGACGGCGCCGATCGCCGCGCCCAGACCAATGAGATCCCACGGCAGCGAGTTATCAAAAATACCGGATGCCACCGAGGACATCAGCGCGGCCTGCGGTGCAGCCAGTGCGTCCTCACCGGCGCCCTCCATCCCCTGGAAACCAAAGCCGGTGAGCATGACCTGCAGAATCGGCGGAATCACCAAGGAGCCGAAGAGGACACCGATGATGAGCGCTACCTGCTGCTTCCACGGCGTCGCGCCGACCAGCTGACCTGTCTTGAGGTCCTGCAGGTTGTCATTGGAAATCGTCGCGATGCCGAAGACGATGGCCGCGGTAAACAGCGTGTAGGCCACCAGCGAGAGCGGTTCCGCCTCCGTACCGCGGGTCACGGCGGCAATCAGCAATGCGGCGGCGATGACCGCGATGATGCCGATAGATGAGATCGGCGAGTTGGACGCACCAATAAGGCCAGCCATGTAGCCGCAGACCGACGCGATAACGAGGCCCACAAGCAGAGTGAAGAGCACGGACACGGTGATGAGCACGCCCATGTGCTCATGGATGTCGGTGCCGCGCACGAAGTTCCACAGCAGCAGTCCAATCGGAACCATGAGCAGAAGGATGGTGCCAACGACATACGGTGCCGGAATATCGCGCTCCTCCACCGCCACCTGGTGGCCGTCCTTGCGGTTACGGGAGGAAGCGAAGGACTCAGCCATGCCCTTGACAATCGGACCGGAAATCTTAATCAGCGTCCAAATGGCGGCGATGGCCATGGTGCCCACGCCGATGAAGCGGATCCTGTCGGAGAAGACCGTGTCGACGGTGTCCATGATCGTGGCCGGGTCACTCAGTGACTCCCCACCGGTGAGGATGGGCAGCAGGATGAGGTAGGAAATGACCACGCCGACGAGCATGGCGATACCCACCGCCAAGCCCACGAGGTGGCCAACACCGACCAACGCCAGGGACAGGGAGGTGCCGAGCGTCGTCGCACCCGAGCCCAGCTTGAAATAGGTGGCCACCTCAGAGGCTGCAGCCTTCATCGCGGCAAGCAAAGCCATGACGGCGGAAAGGATGCCACCGAAGACGATGACGCGCAGGCCCTTCGCGTTTTCCTCGTGCGCGGCCTCACCGTCCTCACCAGAGCTATCGCCCACCTTGAGAACCTCGGCCGCGGCCACGCCCTCCGGGTAGGGCAGATCGGAGCCCGTCACCAGCGCACGGCGCAGCGGGATGGAGTACATCACGCCGAGCACACCACCGATGGCGCAGACAGCGGCGGTATCGACGAAGGAGAAGCCCTGCCAGTAGCCCACCATGACCAGGCCGGGGAGCACGAAGATGATGGCGGACAAAGTGCCGGCTGCCGACGCGATGGTTTGCACAATGTTGTTCTCTTTGACGTTGTGCCCGGCGAAGCGGCGCAGCACCGCCATAGAAATCACGGCAGCGGGAATGGACGTGGCAAACGTCAGACCCACTTTGAGGCCCAGATACACGTTGGCGGCGGTAAAAATGAGAGTGATGAGCCCACCAATGATGATGCCCCGGAGCGTAAGCTCGCGGACCGTGGACTGGGAACCTTCGGCGGTGGTAGTCGCCATGTCAGGTCCTTTCTAAAAGAATTTGGACTAGAACCATGAATATATTACTACCTAACGCTCGGCAGGCCGATTCGAGGATGCGAGTAGGTTGGAGGGCATGAGCAACATTTCTGAGTTTGTCAGCAACGACCGCGATACCATTTTCCAGCAACTCAAGGAGCTCGTCTCCTTCAATTCTGTCCACAACGAGCCGGGCCTCGAGGACCAGCCCGCGAAGGCTGCCGAGTGGGTTCAGGCCGCGCTTGTCGACGCCAACTTCACCCCCGAAGCCATCACCACCGCTGATGGTTCCACGGCGATCGTCGCCAAGCGCCCCGGCAAGGAGGGCGCGAAGACGGTGCTGCTGTACTCGCACTACGACGTGGTTCCTGCCGGAAACCCCGACGCGTGGGACTCCGATCCTTTCACCCTGACTGAGCGCGAGGGCCGCTGGTACGGCCGCGGCGCCGCGGACTGCAAGGGCAACGTGGCCATGCACCTCGCCGCGCTGCGCGCGCTCGACGCTCAGGGTGGAACCGATCTCAACCTCACCGTGCTCATCGAGGGCTCTGAGGAACGCGGCGGCGAGGGCCTGTCCGCGCTCATCGAGGAGCGCCCCGAGCTCTTCGCCGCCGACGCCATCCTCATCGCCGACGCCGGCAACGCCAAGGCAGGCGTGCCGACTTTGACCACCTCCCTGCGCGGCGGCTCCCAGATCAACGTCAAGGTCTCCACCCTCAACTCGGCAGTGCACTCCGGCCAGTTCGGCGGCGCGGCTCCCGACGCCGTCAAGGCCCTCATGCGTGCGCTGGATTCCTTAACGGATGAGTACGGCCGCACGACTATCGACGGTGTCGATTGTGAGGGCACCTGGCCGCTGGCCGAGGGGCAGGACACCGCCTACCGCGAGGAGGACTTCCGCGCCGACGCCCAAATGCTCGAGGGCACCGAGATCATGGGCGCGAAGGATCCGAAAGGCGCCACCGCCATCGCTGACATGATCTGGGCCCGCCCCGCCGTGACCGTGACCGGCTTTACCTCCACCCCGGTCTCCGAGGCGGTCAACGCCGTGCCCGCTACCGCCGAAGCCAACATCAACCTGCGCACCCCCGCCACCATGGACCCCCGCTCCACCGCGGAAGCAGTGGCCGAGCACCTGAAGAAGCACATTCCGTGGGGCGCGCACATCGAGGTCACCATCCTCGAGGCCAACCTGGGCTTCGAAACCGATCCGTCCAAGCCAGCCGTCGCCCTGCTCGGTGAGTGCCTGGGAGAGGCCTACGGTTCCGAGACCATCACCCAGGGCATGGGCGGCTCCATCCCGCTGACCGTGGAGCTGCAGGAGAAGCACCCGAACGCAGAGATTGCGCTCTTTGGTGTCGAGGAGCCGCAGTGTACCATCCACTCCGCTAACGAGTCGGTCGACCCGACTGAGATTGAGAAGATTGCGATCGCTGAGGCTCTCTTCCTCCAGCGCTTCGCTTAAGCGGCACTATCCCGCCCGGCAGAGCCATCCGCCGGGCGCGGGCTCGCTTACTCCTGGATGCGTTGGTGGCGACATGGCGGAACGCCAACAGGAGACACAGGCATAACTGTATGAAACGAAAATCTGAAAATTGGGATTTCAGACTGTATCGTGAGCACTAGTGAACGCCCGCCGCTGCGGTGGGGTTTGCCCAGTCCCCGACAAGGAAAGGACGCCACCGCAACCTCGTGCTCACTCTCTTCAGCGCCTTGGTACTTACTACCATCGCCGCTCCATTCCTCATTTTCTACCTTGGCCGCCGCGCCTTCGGGCTCTTGGCAATCGCCCCTGCGGTCGGCTTCTTCTGGGTACTCCAGCAGCTCACTACTGGCACGCTACGCAACGGAAACCAGCTGGCTTATGACCTCAACTGGATGCCAGCCGCGCACCTCAATATCAGCTTCCGCATGGACGCGCTTTCCGCGCTATTCAGCCTCATCATCTTGGGAGTAGGAGCGCTGGTCTTGCTGTATTGCTGGGGCTATTTCGACCATCCTCGGCGGCGCCTCGCCCTCTTTGGTGGCCAGATGGTGGGCTTTGCCACGGCCATGTATGGCCTGGTCATTTCCGATAATTTCCTGCTGCTCTACGTCTTCTGGGAAATCACCTCCCTGCTCTCCTTCCTCCTGGTGAGCTATTACGGCGAGCGCGCCTCATCCCGGCGATCAGCGCAGCAGGCACTCATGGTCACCGTCCTCGGCGGCCTGGCCATGCTCGTGGGCATTACCCTCCTCGGCCGCCAGACCGGTGCGTGGTCCTTCAGCGATATCGCCGCCACCGAGGACCTGGCCAACACGCCTTTCCTCACCGTGGCCATCGTGTTGATTCTCTGCGGTGCGCTCTCCAAATCCGCCATCGCCCCCGCCCACTTTTGGCTGCCCGGCGCCATGGCCGCGCCGACCCCGGTCTCTGCCTACCTACACTCCGCGGCGATGGTGAAGGCCGGCATCTACCTCGTCGCACGCCTAGCGCCTTCGGTACATGACATCCCCACCTGGCATCTCGTGGTCATCCCCTTGGGTGCGTTCACCATGCTGCTCGGCGGTTGGATGGCGCTCAAGCAGCGCGACCTGAAGCTGGTTCTGGCCTACGGTACCGTCTCGCAGCTGGGTTTTATCACCGCCATCATCGCCATCGGCTCCCGCGAGGCCATGCAGGCAGGCCTGGCGCTGACCTTTGCGCACTCCCTCTTCAAAGCAGCGCTCTTCATGATCGTCGGCGCCATTGACCACTCGGCGGGCACGAGGGACATCGACAAGCTGGCAGGCCTGGGCAAGAAGAAACCCGCGCTGTACATCCTGGCCATCCTCCCCGCGATGTCGATGGCCGGTATCCCGCCGCTGCTGGGCTTTGTGTCCAAGGAGGCCACGCTCGAGGCGATCATGCACGAGGAGCTCTTGGTCGGCATGCCACGCAACATGCTGCTCGTAACCGTCGTCGTCGGCTCCGCGCTGACCATGGCCTATGCGCTGCGCTTCCTATGGGGTGCGTTCTCCTCGAAGGGGCAGGAGGAGCCCTCTGAGGCAGTAGCGAATATGCACCACATCGGCCCCTTCCTCTGGGTTCCTCCGACGGCGCTGACTCTGCTGACCATCTTCTTTGGTCTGCTGCCGCTGCCTTTGTCCCACGGCATCACGCAGCACCTAGACAACACATTTGGGGCGGAGCAGACCTCCGAACTAGCGCTGTGGCATGGCTTCACCATCCCGTTGCTGCTCTCCGTGCTCATCATCGTGGCCGGTTCTCTCCTGCACTGGCAGCGCCAGGCCCTCGCGAAGGCCCAGTTCACCTACCCGGCCTTGGGCTCGGCCGATGACTCCTACGACGCCGTCATCAACGCCCTGCGCCAACTCTCCCTGCGCATCACCGCCTCCACGCAGCGCGGTTCGCTGCAGTTCAACCTCACGGTCATCTTTGCCACGCTCATGGTGCTGCCCATCGTCATGCTCATCCGCGGCGATCTCACCAACGTGCACATGATCGTGGCCGAGACCCCCTGGCAGGCCATCGCCGCGGTGGTCATCATCATCGCCGCCATCGCCGCCACGGTGCTGGATAACCGCCTCTCCGGCGTCATCCTGGTGGGCGCGACGGGCTACGCCTTGTCCTTCATCTTTGCGCTTCACGGCGCGCCGGACTTGGCGCTGACGCAGCTCCTCGTGGAGACCATCATCATGGTGCTCTTCATGCTGGTGCTGCGCCGCATGCCGGCGAATACCGAGTGGAAGCAGGACCCCAAATCCGGCCGCCTGCGCGCGTGGCTGGCGGTGGGCGTGGGCCTGGCCGTCACCGTGGTGGGCATGTTCGCCATCAACGCCCGGCGCGAGGAACCTATCTCGCAGTACATGCCGGAATTGGCCAAGGAGATCGGCCACGGCGCCAACACGGTCAACGTCTTGCTCGTGGACCTGCGTGCGTGGGATACCTTCGGCGAAATCACGGTACTCATCATCGCGGCGACGGGTATCGCCTCGCTGATCTACCGCACGCAGAGCTTCACCCGCTCCTCCCGCCGCCCGACCTTGCAGGTCACCGGCCGCCGCTGGCTGGCCGCGGGCGTGGAATCGGAGAAGGCACTCAACCGCTCGCTCATGGTGGACGTGAGCACCCGCATCCTCTTCCCCTCGATGATGGTGCTCTCCCTGTACTTCTTCTTCGGCGGCCACAACGCCCCCGGCGGTGGTTTTGCCGGCGGCCTCGTGGCGGCCTTGGCGCTGATTCTGCGCTACCTGGCCGGCGGGCGCGCGGAGCTCGATGAGGCGCTGCCTCTCGACGGCGGCCGCACCATGGCGGTCGGCTTGCTGCTCTCCCTCAGCGCAGTCATCACCCCGATGCTCTTGGGCTACCCGCCGCTGACCACCGGGTACACGAAGGTCGGCGTGCCACTTATCGGTGATGTGTCCCTGCCTTCGGCGCTGATTTTCGACGCCGGTGTCTACCTCATCGTCGTCGGCCTCACGCTCTACGTCCTGTCCTCCTTGGGCGCCAAGCTCGATGAGGAAGAAGAGATGCGTAAGCAACGCGCCCGCGACCGCGCCCGCTCCTTGGCACGCCGCACGAAAGAAAAAGAGAAAACTGCCACCGCAGAGAAAGGACACGCCTAATGGATGCCAACCTCATGCTCCTGCTCGCTGCGGGCGTGCTCTGCGGCGCCGGGGTCTACTTATTGCTGGACCGCGCGATGACCAAGATGCTGCTCGGCATCTTGTTGCTGGGCAATGGCGCGAACCTCTTCGTGCTCATGGCCGGCGGCAAGGCGGGCTCGCCGCCTATCGACGGCCGGACCTCCCTGCCCTATGGCGAAGAAATCGCCGATCCGCTGGCCCAGGCGATGATCCTCACCGCGATCGTCATTTCAATGGCGCTGACCGGCTTCATCCTCACGTTGGCCTACCGCCAATACCGCTACCGCACCGCGGACGTGATTGAGGATGACACCGAGGACACCGCCATCGCGGCGATTGCCTCGCGCCCGGGCAATGCCTCGGCCGCCCCCGACCACGACGCCTCCAATGATCCGACCACCGGCCGCACCACGAAGGAAGGCGATAAGTTTGGCCCCGAGTTCTTCGAGGCTCCCGTGAAGGAGGCCACCGATGAGTGAAACTATCTCACCCCTGGTGAACCTGCTGCTGCCCTACGTCAGCTTTCTGATCCCCCTTCCGATCATCATCCCCGCCCTGGCGGCCGCGCTGGCGATGCTCTTTGCGCGCAATGCTCATGCGCAGCGCCGCATCGCCTTCTTCTCCCTCCTCACGCTGGCCGCGGTCAACGCCGCCCTGATCTTCATCGCGGATACCACCGGCATCCAGACCCTCCAGGTGGGCGGCTGGGACGCCCCGGTGGGCATCACGCTCGTGGCGGACCGTTTGTCCACGGTCATGCTCTTTACCTCCTCCGTCGTCCTGTTCTCCGTCATGTGGTACGCCATCTCACAGGGCGTGCGCGATGGCACCAAGGACGAACCGGTGGCGGTATTCCTGCCTAATTACATGTTGCTGACCATGGGCGTGAACGTGTCCTTCCTGGCCGGTGACTTGTTCAACCTCTACGTAGGCTTCGAGATCTTCCTCGTGTCTTCCTACGTGCTGCTGACCCTCGGCGCATCGCCCGCACGTGTGCGGGCGGGCGTGGGCTACGTCATGGTCTCCATGGCCTCCTCGCTCATCTTCGTGCTGGCCTTGGCCTATGTCTACGCCGCGGTGGGCACGATGAACATGGCCCAGATCGGCCTCCGGATGGAGGACATCCCGGCCGGTACCCGCTCCGCGGTCTTCTCCGTGTTGCTCATCGCCTTCGGCATCAAGGCGGCCATCTTCCCTCTCGATGCCTGGTTGCCGGACTCCTACCCCACCGCGCCTTCGCTCGTCACCGCGGTCTTCGCGGGCCTGCTCACCAAGGTCGGCGTCTACGCCATCATCCGCGCGCGTACCTCCATCTTCACCGGCGGCGGGCTCGACGGCCTGCTCATGTGGGTCGCACTGGCCACGATGCTCGTGGGTATCTTGGGCGCCATCGCGCAATCGGATATCAAGCGCTTGCTGTCCTTCACCCTGGTCAGCCACATCGGCTACATGGTCTTCGGCGTTGCCCTCGGTACCGCGCAGGGTTTGTCGGGCGCCATCTTCTACGCCGTACACCACATTCTGGTGCAGACCGCGCTTTTCCTGGTTGTAGGACTTATCGAGCGCCAAGCCGGCACATCCTCGCTGCGGCGCTTGGGCTCGCTGATTTATTCCGCACCGCTCATCGCCATTTTGTACTTCATCCCGGCCATGAACTTGGGCGGCATCCCGCCCTTCTCCGGCTTCCTGGGCAAGATCATGCTGATCCAGGCCGGCGCGAACGAGGGTTCCTGGATGTCGTGGGTGCTCATCGGCGGCGCGGTGGTCACCTCACTGCTGACCCTTTACGTCATGATCCTCGTGTGGACCAAGGGCTTCCTGCGTGACCGCAGGGATGCCCCCGAAGGCAACCTCGCCATGGCGCGGCCCTCCCCGCTCGGGGAGGTCACCGAGTACGTCGAATTGGAGGAGCGCGCCGATGTCGGTCGCGTGCCCTTCGGCATGCTGGCCTCCACGTCCCTGCTCGTCATCGCCTCGGTATCGATGACCTTCCTCGCCGGCCCGATCTCCGGTGTCACCACCCGCGCGGCGACGTCCGCGCAGGATGACTCCATTTACCGCTACGCGGTACTGGGAGATTCCGCCGAGGACCCAACGCGGCACTTGGACCCCGCCGAACGCTACGAGGAGGGCGCCGATTCGCGGAAGAACCGCAGCGAGCCCCTCCCGGATCCGGAGCCGGTGGCGCCGACAACGAGGACGTCGCCAAGCGCCACGCCCACATTGCCCACCTCCGTGGATAAGGAAGAAGAGGAGGTGTCCCGATGAGATTCTCCGGAATTAAGCACCGTTTCCGCCCGTGGTTCATGGTGTGGATCATCGTCATGTGGTGCATGCTCATGGGTGAAGTCACCGTGGCGAACCTGGTGGGCGGGCTGATAGCCAGCCTGTTTATCGTCTTCGCGCTGCCGCTGCCGGCGATGCCCGTGGCGGGGATTTCGGTGAGCTGGGGCAAACTTTTCATCTTTATGGTGCAGTGGTTTGTGGAGCTGATGGAAGCTTCTATCAAAGTGGGCTGGCTGGCGGTGCGCCCGCAGGAGGTGCCCAAGACGGCGATCGTCAGGCTCCCGATGCGCTTGGAGAATGAGTTCGTTCTGGCGCTGGCGGTCAGCCTGTACAACCTGCAGCCGGGCGGCACCGTGTCCGATATCGACATTGCGAACCGCATGCTCACCATCCATCTGCTCGACGCCGATTCTGAAGCTCACCTAGAGCGTGAGATCGCGGCGGTGCGCAAGCTGGAGGCCGATATGATTGCCATCTTCGAAAGGAGCCACCCCTGATGGATACTGACGTGTATAACATCCTGCTCACCGTGGCCGCGGGCTTCCTCGTGGTGGCCTTCCTCATCACCACGTGGCGCATCGTCATCGGGCCCAACTCGCTCGACCGGCTCATCGCCATGGACGGGCTCGTGGCCATGTTCCAATGCGCCCTGGCCACCTATATCTGTTGGACGCTGGACACGACGGTCTCCAACGCGATGTTGGTCGTGGCGCTCCTCGGGTTCATTTCGACGGTCTCCGTTACTCGCTTTAGGAAGAGGGACTCATGAGTTACGCAGTAGTTGCCGATATCCTCTCCATCATCCTCATCCTCCTTGGCTCAATACTCACCTTGGCGGCCGCGATTGGAGTGGCACGTTTTAAGGACACGATGGCGCGCGTGCACGCCATAGCCAAACCCCAAACCACCGGGCTCATCTTCACGATTTTGGGTGCCATCATCAAGGTGACAGGTTCGGAGAGCTTCAGCGTGGCCGAGCGCGGCGACCTGGGCATCCTGGTGCTGCTTGTTCTTTTCGCCATGATCACCAGCCCGGTGACCGCGCAAAGAACCACGCGTATCGCCCGCCGTGAGGGCCTGTACGGTCCGCCGGAGTCAATGCTGCGCAATGAGGCCCCTGCTGCGCGTTCCATGCGCCGAAAGTAGGGACACGGGCGCCTTCTCCCAGGAAATGAGGGGGAATTAATATAGGCTGCAAAAGGCAATAATTGGTGGTCATCCGAGGAGAGTCGACGTGAAGAAGCTGCAAGGCGTACCAACGATATGCGCTGTCCTCGCGCTGTGCATCGCTGTGATGGTGTACAAGTTCAGCCAGTTCGATGGGCCCCATGCCTTCATCAATATCCTCCCCTTCGACCTCTCCATCTACCGCATGGCGGGCGAAGACCTCAACGCGGGCGGCCTGCTTTACGACGCCCCCTATATCTTCGAGTTCCCCTTCACGTACCCGCCCTTTGCGGGTTTGCTGTTTAAGGTTTTGCCCTTCTTCAGCAAGGGTGCGCTGACCTTTATGTGGCCCTCGCTCATGTTCCTGGCGGTGTTGGCGATCATCATCATGATCTTCCGTGAGCGGGGCATGAAGGTGACCCCGGCGGCCGTCCTGGTAGCGGTGCTGCTCACCGCCCTGACCCCGGCGAATGAGGCGATGCACGGCTCGCTGTACTACGGGCAGGTCAACGTATTCTTGATGCTGCTCGTGGCCCTAGATTTCCTGCCGCTCAAGCGCCGCCTGCCGGGCGTTGGCATCGGCTTGGCCGCGGGAATCAAGCTGACCCCGGCCTATATGGGGCTGGCCTTGCTCTTTGAGAAGCGCTGGTGGGCCGCCGCGGGGGCGGTCATCACCTTCCTGGTTACCGTGGTGCTCGGTTTCCTTTTCGTTCCGGACGCGATGGATTTTTGGACCGACGCCATGTTCAACTCCTCCCGAGTGGGCGAGCATGCCAACCCCGGCGCGAAGTCACTGCGCTCGCTCATGTACCGCGTTCTCGGCGTCGACGGCGGCATCTGGTGGATCCTGGCGGTCATCGTGGTCTTTGCGCTGACCTGCCTGGCGCTGCGCAACGCATACCAGCGTGGCAACCGCTCGGCGGCCTTCGCGCTGACGGGACTGAGCACCTGCTTGGTCTCCCCCTTCTCGTGGTACCACCACTTCGTGTGGACCATCCCCTTCGTGGTCATGGTCTTCGTATCGGTCAACCAGGCGCTCAGCGCGCGCCTGTCCGGAAAGTTCGGCGAGCAACTCGCCGGACTCGCCTCCGTGGCGGCGCTGTTCGTGGTGTCGCTGCCGTTTATGTCGGTGCCGGTGTGGTTCACCATGTCCACGGCCAATCTCGATGCGATCGAGTCCTTCCAGCCGTGGGCGACCTCGCTGTGGACGCTGTCCTGCGTTGCCTTCATCGCCGTCTACGCGGTGTGGGGATTCGTCGCGCCGCGCAAGCACGCGGTGGAGAAGAGCTAGGGGGTCGGTTCGATCAAATAAGGGGGCAAAACCCGCATGTTTTGGCGCACTATTTGATCGAAACGTCCTCGTCGAGGCGAGACAGCTTCCCAAAAGGACGTTTCGATCAAGTAAGGCCCGGAAAACCATCAGTTTCCGGGCCTTGATTGATCGTTCGGTACTCAGGCTAGAGCGGCAAGAGCTGCTCCATCTCATCCGCGGTGGCCTTGACCACCTTCTGCCAGCTGCCGGTCTCCTCGTACAGGCGGCGCTGGCGCTCATAGCCCGCCCCGGAATCGATGATTTCCTGCACCAGCTGCAGCTCCCGGGCACAGCCCAGCTCCTCGGACAACGGGGCCAGCTCCACCAAGAGATCCGCCAGCTCGTCTTTGATCCAGCGCTCATCGGTCTCTCGCGAGGTGATGACCAGCGCGTCCATGCCATAGCGCGCACCGCGCCACTTATTTTCCGCCACGTGCCAGGGCTGGAGGGTCGGCAGCTTCTCGCCCGCATCGATCATGCGGTCATAGTGCACCACCAAGCAGTGTGTCAGCGCCACGATGGCGGAGAGCTCGCGAAGGTTGGAGGCGGCGTCGGAAATACGCACCTCCACCGTGCCCCACTTGGAGGCCGGGCGAACATCGAAGTGCATCGAGCCGGTGTGGTTGATGACCCCCGAAATAGCCTGGTCCCGCATGTAGGCCTGCCACTGCTCCCAGTTCTCAAACTGGTAAGGCATGCCCGCGGTGGGCAGCTGTTGGTAGAGCATCGTGCGGTTGGAGGCATAGCCGGTATCGAGCCCCTCCCACCCCGGCGAACACGCGGAGATGGCCAGCAGGTGAGGGTACTTCGTCATCAGCGCGTTGATGATGGGCCACACGCGTTCCTCGTGGCTGATGCCGACGTGCACGTGCGTGCCCCACAGCAACATCTGCTGGCCCCAGTACTGGGTGCGGTTGATGATTTCGGAATAGCTCTCCTTGGCGGAGACGGGGTTCTTCCGGAAGTCCGTGAAAGGGTGCCCGCCCGAGGCCCACAGGCGCACGTCCATGGAATCGGCCGCCTCACGCACTGCGCTGAGCGACGTCCGAAGGTCCCCCATCGCCTCCGGCACCGTCCGGCACACCCCGGTTACCAGCTCCACCGTGTTTTGGAGGAACTCCTTTTCCAGGTGCACGGAGGGGTGGGAGGCGCGGACAACGTCGATAAGCTCGGCGCCGCGCGGCACGAGATCCCATGTCACGGGGTCAACGAGGGCAACTTCCCACTCAACGCCCAGCGTGGGCTCGGGCGAACGGGCGAAGTTCTCTTCCGGAATATTCACCCATTCATCCTATCCACCAACAGGGTGAATTTAATAAGTTTTTATTCCCTAGGCTTGGGGAACGGCGAGGACCACAACGACGGCATCGCCCTTGGTGTAATCCCCGGTCAGCTCGGCCGGGTACGGCGCGATGGCTTCCGCCGGAACGTTGCCGCCGTAGTACTGGGCGGCGACTTCCTTGGCCAGGTTCTCGGCCGCGGCATCACCCTGCGGGAAGAAGATGGTGGTCTGCGGTGCGACGAGGACCTCATCGCTGATGTTTCCTACCTCGGCGACCTTAAACTTTTCGCCCTTGAGGCGCTCAGCCTCATCGGCGGCGTAGTTGACGCGGCCGGAGTTGTTGTAGACGTTGACGGGGATCTCCGCCTGCGGGCGATCGGCATTGCCTGCGGGTGCACCGGCCTCGGCGTTCTCACCATGCTCAGCGCCGGCCTCAGCTGCGTTCTCCGAGTCGGCGTCGGTATCAGCCGGGCGCTCGTTCTCGTCGGCGTCCTTATTCTTGTCGGCTTCGCCCGCAGCGCCGCCGGTATGGGCGTCGCCCTCGGCGCCACCGGTGGCGGGTCCGGACACGGCGGCGTCGTTGGCGGGCGCGTCCTGGGCGGTGTCCTCGGAGCTATCCGAGGTCATGGCGTAGAGAGCCCACATGCCGAGCATGACGGCCACGGCGATGAGCACCATGGCGACACCACGCAGCGGGAGCTTGCTAGCGGAGGCCGGGGCGGCGGCCGAGTCGGACTCGGCGGCGTGGCGCGCGCGGTCAGCGGACGAGGCAGAGTTTTCCGGATTCACATTAGTCACATTGGTCACTCTAGTATCTGCGAGCCCTAGTCCGGCGCATTGTCGCGTGCGGCGCGCCGGATGTCCTCGCGGGCGTCGCGAAGCCGGCGCAAACGGGTGACCAGCAGCGGGTAGGAGGCGTGCGCGGCGGGGTTGTCGAGCAGCACATTGAGGCGCTGGTGATAGCGCACCGGAGTAATGTCCAGCTGCGTGCGGATGGCCTCCTCCTTGGCGCCGATATCGCGCGGGGCGTGGGACTCGAACTCCAAAATCGCGGCGTCTAGGTCTGACAGGGAATGCATGCTTAAACTGTATTCCATGACTATTCGTCCCATCGTTATCCACGGCGACCCGGTCCTCCACAACCCCACCGAGCCGGTCACCGAGCCCATCGACTCCCCCGAGCTGCAGGAGCTCATCGCAGACATGCACGAAACCATGGATGCCGCGCACGGAGTTGGCCTGGCCGCAAACCAGATCGGCGTGAACAAGCGCCTCTTTGTCTACCACTGCCCCGACACCGACGGGCCTGATGGCACCGAGCTTCCGGAAGGCGGCATGCGCCGCGGCTGCGTCATCAACCCGGTGCTGGAAACCTCCGAGATCCCGGAGACCATGCCGGCTGACGACGGCTCCGAGGACGAAGGCTGCCTCTCCGTTCCGGGCGAGGGCTTCCCCACCGGCCGCGCCGACTGGGCGCGTGTGACCGGCAAGAACGAAAAGGGCGAGGACATCTCCATCGAGGGCTATGGCTTCTTCGCGCGCATGCTGCAGCACGAAACCGGTCACCTCGACGGCTTCGTCTACACCGACGTCCTCACCGGCCGCTACAAGCGCCAAGCTAAGAAAGCCATTAAGCGCAACGGCTGGACCGAGGCCGGCCTCACCTGGGTTCCGGGCGAGGACGAAGATCCCTTCGGACACGAGGACTAATGTCCCGTATCTTCCGCTCCGATGCCGTCCAGGTGGGCGAGCGCGTGGTGGCCCGGCGCGATTTCGGCGACGTGCACAGCGATGTGATTGGGCACGTGCTCAGCGTAGATCCGCTGGTCATCCGTCCACAGGAGGTGGGCGGCTACCCGTCTTCGCTCGACGCAGTGGAGATCCCGCCGGAGCAGCTCAAGATTATTAAGCGCCTCTCCCCGCGCACGGTGCGCAATTCCGATATCCGCGCCGTCGAGGTAGCCACCGCAGCCGCCTTCCCGGGCAAGGAGCACACGTGGACCTCCGATGGCCAGTGGCTCATGCGCGCGGGCGATGGCGTGACGGGCCGCTCCAATTCGGCGGTGCCACTCGGCCCGTCTGCGGGTTTCCTGCCAGTGCCTTTCGAGGAGATTGAAGCCTTCTACGCACGCCACGATCTTCCTGTGCGCTTGGCCATCCCGGAGCGCATCGGCAAGTCGGCTGAGAAGCTCGTGGCGGCGCAGCCCGAAGCGTGGGAGCTCGAACCGGAAATCCTGGTGATGGTCCGAGACCTGGATGAGCTGCCCGCGCTTTCCGACGTCCACTTCGTCATCGATGAGCAACCCGATGCCGAGTGGCTCAACCTCTACCACTTCCGCGGCCAAGCCCTGCCGCCGCTGGCGCTGGAGTACCTGCGCAGCCACATCGAGGGCACGATGGGCTTCGGACGCCTCCTCTCCCCTGCGGGCGAAACTATCGCGATTACGCGCGGCACGCTCACCGAATCCGGGGACGGCGCCGTGTGGCTGGGTTACTCCGCCGTGGAGGTGGCCGAAGGCTGGCGCCGCAAGGGCCTGGGCACCGCGCTGGGCGCGCACATGCTGGCCTGGGGCAAGGCACAGGGCGCGGAGAAGGCCTACCTGCAGGTCGTGGCGCACAATACGGCAGGCATTCGCCTCTACGAGAAGCTCGGCTTCTTAGAGCAGCACCGCCACCGTTACGCCCGCCGCCTGCCTCAAGTACCCTAAACCACATGCGCATAGCTTCGTGGAACATCAACTCCGTTCGCACCCGCGCGCAGCGCGCGGTGGATCTTCTGGCCAAGCACGACATCGACGTGCTCTGCCTGCAAGAAACCAAGGTGGCGGATGCGAAGTTCCCCCGCGAGCCTTTTGAGGAGGCCGGCTACCACGTCACCTGCCACGGGCTGAACCAGTGGAATGGCGTGGCCATTGTGTCTAAGGAGGAGCCGGAGGAGGTCCAGACCTTCTTCCCCGGTCAGCCGGGGTTCCACAAGGACCCCGCCAAGGAGCAAGCGCGCGAGGCTCGGGCGGTATCGGCCCGCATCCGCGGGATTGAGATCTGGTCCCTCTACGTTCCCAACGGACGCGAGATCACGGACCGCCACTTCGACTACAAGCTGGACTTCCTCTACTCTTTGGCGCGCTATGCGGAGACTCGGGCGCAGTCGAAACTCTTGCTCACGGGTGACTTCAACATTGCGCCGCGCGATGAGGACGTCTGGGATATGTCCCTTTTCCGCGGCAAAACGCACGTCACCGAACCGGAGCGCGCGGCCTTCCAGATGTTGGAGGAAGCCGGGCTTGAGGAGGTCACGCGCCGCTTCACCGAAAAGGAGCGCTGGACCTACTTTGATTACAAGTCCTTGCGCTTCCAGAAGAACGAGGGCATGCGCATCGATTTCCAGCTGGCCAGCGAGCCGCTTGCACGCCTGGTCCAAGGTGCCCAGGTGGATATGGTTGAGCGCGCCGGCGACAAGACCTCCGACCACGTCCCGCTGATCGCAGACTTCGACGTCCCCGATTTCGCGTCGGTGCGCTAGCCTGCCATGAACCTCAACATCGATCTCTCCGTCTGGCAGCTTGTGCTGCTGATCATTGACTACGGCATCAAAATCATCGCCATCGGCGTGGTCCCCGAAGGCCGCCGCCCGTCTAGCTCCACCGCTTGGCTGCTGGCCATTCTGGTGCTGCCGATCGTGGGCCTGCCCCTGTTCCTGCTCATGGGCTCGCCCTATATCAACCGCCGACGCCACCGCATCCAGCAAGAGGCCAACGCACTGCTTAACGACGTCACCGCCTCCACCCCCAACCACCCCTCGGGCCGCCTCTCCCCGGAGGTGGAATCCCTCATCCAGCTCAACCGCAACCTCACCGGGCACCCGGCTCTCATTGGGCATAACAAGGGCTTGCACGCCTCCTATGAGGAGGCCATCCTGGCCATGGCCCGGGCGGTGGACCGCGCTGAGAAATACGTGCTCATTGAAATCTACATCCAGTCCTGGGATGAGGTGACCGATGTCTTCTTCCAGTCCCTCGCCCGCGCCCGCCAGCGCGGCGTGGAGGTCAAGCTGCTGCTCGATCAGATTGGCAGCCTGAAGTACAAGGGCTACTTCACGCTGGGCAAACGCCTAAGCGCCATAGACGTCGACTGGCGGCTCATGCTTCCGCTGCAGCTGCATAAGGGCCGCTTCCGCCGCCCGGACCTGCGCAATCACCGCAAGATCGTGGTCATCGACGGCCACACGGGCTTCTTGGGCTCGATGAACATGATCAAGCGCGAATACAAGACCAAGGACCGCGCATGGATCGACTACATGGTCGAGATGACCGGCCCTGTGGTGACGTCCTTGGCCTCAGTGTTCGCGGTGGATTGGTACCTGGAATCCGAGGAGCAGCTGTCCTTGGACATGCAGCCCTATGACGACGCTATGACGGCGGACTCCAACCACCTCCAGTTGGTCCCCTCCGGCCCCGGATACACCACGGAACCTAACCTGCGTATGTTCAATTCGGTGGTGCACCATGCCAAGGAAAAACTCATTCTCTGCTCGCCCTACTTCATCCCGGACGAGTCCCTCTTGGAAGCGGTCACCACCGCGTGCTACCGCGACGTCGAGGTGGAGCTCCTGGTTTCAGCGAAGGCGGACCAGTTCATGGTCAACCACGCGCAGTCCTCCTACTACCAGGCGCTCTTAGAAGCTGGCGTGCGGATCTTCCAATTCCCCGAGCCCTTCGTGCTGCACTCCAAGTTCATCCTGGCGGACCCGAATCTTCCGGAGCGCGATCCACTGTGCATGTTTGGTTCCTCCAACATGGACATGCGTTCCTTCGGCCTCAACTATGAATCAACGATGCTGGTGGCCAAGGGCGACCTCATCGAGGATTTCACCCAGCTGGCCAGGAATTACAAGAAGGTCTGCCACGAGCTCACCCTCGAGGAGTGGAACGAGCGCGGCCTACTGCGCCGCTACGTGGACAACGTCATGCGCCTGACCTCGGCGCTGCAGTAGCAAGCACATGTAGGCCCACACCTCGCTGCAGTAGGGCTGCATGGGGTCCGCAGATGGTTCCAGCCAGAAGTCTCCAGTCAAACGGTTCCAGTCAAACGGTTCCTCTGGGGGCAAACAAACCATATGACTAGAACCATCTCTGAGAATGACAAGGCGCCATCTGGGAGATGCCTTATGCTCAATGGCGTACGCTAGGCGGCGCCGTGGGCCAGCCGCGTAGACACCACAAGGCCGCACAGCGAAATGAAGCTGCAGCACACCATCCCGATGGCCATGGTCAGCGCCGCATTTGAGCCCCAACCCATGAGCGGGCTGATGGCGCTGGCCAGCAAGGACTGACCAAAGCCCATGATGGCGGACACGCTGCCCGCGCGCAGGCGCATGAGGCCCGTCGCCAGCGCGGTGGCGTTGCCCATGATGAAGCCGGTCGGCGCCACACACGCAAAGAGCACGAGGAGGCACGCCCACACCGGGGCGCCGAGCAGCACCGACAGCAACAAGAGCACCCCACACGCAAGAACGCCGCAAACACCGACGCGCAGCATGACCGCCGGGGAGACCGAATCCATGGCTCGCGAATTCACCAGCGTGGCCATAAAGAGGCCCACGGAGTTGATGCCGAAAACCAGCGAATAGCCCAACGGCGAAAAGCCCCACTGGTTCTGCACCACGAAGGCCGAGGCTGAGATGTAGCAAAACATCGAACAGAAGCCGAAGGCCATGGTCACCAGGTAGGCCCACACCCGGGCATTGGTCAGGACCGCCCAGTAGTTTCCCGCCACCGTGCGGAACAACCCAGCGCGGGAGCGCCCACCCGCGGTTTCCGGGACGATGGCAATCGCCAGCACCAACTGCACCGCATGCAGCCCGGCGAGCACCCAAAAGATGCCGCGCCAGCCCAGCGGCTCTGCCAGGACACCGCCGAGCACCGGGGCCACCGCCGGCGCGATGCCCTGCAGCGCCATGAGCAGCGAATAAGCCTTCGCGGCAGCCGCGCCGTGCACGAGGTCAGGTACCACCGCGCGGGCGAGCACCACGCACGCGCCGCCGCCGAGGCCCTGCAGCACGCGGGCGGCCACGAGCACGGTGGCTGTCGGAGCCAGCGCCGCCAGCACGGAGGCCACCAGCGCGAGGCAGGCACCGGCGATGAGGAGGCGTTTGCGCCCGATGGCGTCGGAAAGCGGGCCCATCACGAGCTGTCCCACGCCCATGCCGATGAAGAAGCCCGAGATAGTCAGCTGGACCATGGCGCGGGTGGTGCCCAGATCGGCGAGGATCTCCGGCATCACCGGCAAGTACATATCAGTGGCAAAAGGCGCTGTTGCGGACAACAGCGCCAAGGTAGCCAGGAGTGGAAAAGGAATCACGCGTCGCGCTGCTCCAGCACGATGACGCCGAAAATCCACAGCACCGCGGCCCAACCGAAGAAGACGAGGGCCTCAAATCCTACCGATGACCACGGCGCGTTCTCATCGACATAGTTCACCGCCCAGTTTTGGAAGGCGGTAAAGGGCATGAAGTGAATGGCCTTATCGCCCACCGTCGGCAGCACACGCACGATGTTTTCCAAGCCCAAGTACAAGATGAGGGAAATCGCCACCGTGCCGGCGGTCTGCCGCAACAGCATGCCCAGGCCCTGCACGAAGGCAACCACGCCGAAGGCCGCGAGCGGGAAGGACCACAGCATGTACTTGCCATCCTCGCTGGCAAAGGGCTGGAAAGCCTCCGCCGCCGATTCGTTGGTCGTCATATCCGCCAACACGAAGATGTACACCAGGCTCAAGAAAGCAATAATGGCCGCGATGACGCCGTAGAGCAGCAGCTTGGCACAGGCCACTGTCCAGCGCTTCGGGTTGGTCATGAAGGTCAAGGATTGCGTCTTATAGCGGTATTCCGTGGTCACCACCATCGCGCCCTGGATCATTATGATCGGCATGCCCATGAGCAAGAGGATGGAGGCCAAGGCCCGCTCCTGCAGCGGGCTAATGCCCAGCACCGCCTCCCCCGCGTTGAGCGAGTTCAGCAGCGTCCAGCCGGTCACGATGAGGAAGATGAGCGCCGTGGTCCACCAGAAGGACTTCGTCGTGCGCAGCTTCGTCCACTCCGCATGCACAGTGTTGAAAAACATTAGCGCTATACCCCTTCCTTCGGTGCCGCCGCCTGGTACTGCACCGCGCGTTCCGTCATAGTCACGTAGGCCTCTTCCAGCGAGGCGCGGTGGAGCGTCAATTCCGTCAGCGGCACACCCGTGGAATAAGCCAGCTGACCCACGTAATCCGTGGTTTGGTTCGGAATAACCAAGGTGCGGCGCTGCTCCTCATCAACCGACTCGCTATACGTGATGCCGGCCTCCTTCAGCGCCGAGCCGAACTCGCGCAAGTGCTCCGAGCGCACGATAACCGAGGCACTGGAGTTTTCCTTCACAAAGTCATAGGTCCGCTGATTAGCCAAGAGCCTGCCGCGGCCAATCACCACGAGATGGTCCGCGGTTTGCGCCATCTCCGCCAGCAAGTGCGAGGAGATAAGCACCGTGCGGCCCTCCGCCGCCAGCGCCCGCACGAGCGAGCGCACCCAGCGAATACCTTCCGGATCTAGGCCGTTGACCGGCTCATCCAGGATCAGCACGCCCGGATCCCCCAACAGGGCGGCCGCCAGGCCGAGGCGCTGGCCCATACCGAGGGAGAAGCCGCCGGCCTTCTTGCCCGCAACATCGGCCAAGCCCACAAGACCCAGCACCTCGTCGACGCGGGAAGTAGGAATGCCATTAGCCTGCGCCATCCACGTCAGGTGGTTGGCGGCGGTGCGGTTGGCGTGGACGGCTTTGGCGTCGAGAAGCGCGCCCACCTCGCGCAGCGGGTTCTTCAGCTCGCGGTAGGGCTTGCCGTGCACCAGAGCAGTGCCAGCGGTGGGCTTGTCCAAGCCCAGAATCATGCGCATCGTCGTTGATTTTCCAGCGCCGTTTGGTCCCAGAAAGCCGGTCACTTGTCCCGGCTCCACCTGGAAGGTGAGGTCATCGACGGCGCGGACAGACTTGTACTGTTTGGTCAGTCCGGCTACTTCAATCATGCCCTACAGCGTGCCACAGGTTCCCGCCGCGCGCCTGTATCAGCTGCTGATTTCCTCCCAGCGCTCCAGCAAACGCGGCAGCGCTTCCCGGAAGGGAGCCAAGAGCTCTAGCTCTTCTACCTGGCTAAACGGCACCCAGCGCAGCTCGGCGGATTCCGCATTGGCGGTCGTCTCCAGCCGCTGGCCCGAGACAGTCCGCGCCAACACCGTGGTATAGGTCCAGCCTTCCTCGAAAGGCCCGGAGGTGGCCAGCGCATCCAGCACCTCGACGTCCGAGGCCGAGATTCCGGTTTCCTCCGCCGTCTCCCTCAGCGCTGCCTGCTCCGGGGACTCCGGCTTATCCCGCGCCCCGCCCGGGATTCCCCAGGTCCCGCCATTATTCGTCCACGTGGCGCGGTGCTGGAGCAACACCTCATCCCCCGCCACCAAGAAAAGGCCAGCAGCTCCAAACTTGCCCCATACCGGCACCCCGCCCGGCCCCTTAGACCAGCCATCACCGGAGAGTTCTGGGTTTACGCGTGTACACATGCCTTCCACGATACGTCAGAAGCAGCCCGCGCCACCCTGCCCCAAATCATCGCGCGATGCGCTCAAGGGCGCTATCCTAAGGGAATGACCGGCCCGGCCACCGAACTGCGCGAGCACTCCCCCGAATCATGGGGCGATCACTGGCTCGATGAAGTCACCGAGCCCGCCAGCCCGGCATTTGGTCGCCCGACGCAGCTGGCCATGAGCTCCTTCGCCGGCCCCGCGCGCGTCATCCGGCGCCTCTATAGCTTCGCGGCCACCACACCCGGCAAGCTTTTTACGGTCACCGTCATCCTCACCGTCGCGCTCGCGGCAGCCGGCTTTTCTATGTCCTCTTCCTCAGCAGCCCGGCACGATGACCTGGATACCTTGCTGACCTCCACCGAGCCGATGTCGAATGCGGCGCACCACCTCTACACCAACCTATCCCTGGCGGATACCGTGGCCACCACCGGCTTCGTGCAGGCGGGTGTGGAGCCGGAGGTGAACCGCAACCGCTATAACGAGGCCATCGATGCCGCCTCCGTCGCCGCCACGGAGGCCATCGTGGGCACCTCCGCGGAGGATGAGCGCGTGCGCGAGCTCGTCACGTTTATCCAACGCAAGCTGCCGGTGTATACCGCGCTCGTGGAAAAGGCCCGCGTCAATCACCGCGCGGGCCACGCCGTGGCGAATTCCTATATGTCGAACGCCTCGGCGCTCATGCGGACCCAGATCCTCCCCGCCGCCGCGGAGCTGTTCACCTTGACGTCGGAAAAGGTGAGCCAACAGCAGCAGCGCCTGACCCGCCCGCAGTGGGTGCCACTATCTGGTCTGGTCGCCGCGCTCATCTTCCTCGGCCTGGCGCAGTGGTGGCTATGGCGGCTGACCCGCCGCCGCTTCAACCGCGGTTTCGTGGTGGCCACGGGGCTGTTGTTCCTGGCGCTGGTGTGGGCCTCCGCCTCCAATTTCGCCACGTGGGCCTCGGGCCACCAGGGTTTCGAAACGGTGTCGCGCCCCTGGGATTCGCTGACCGCCTCCCGCATCGAGGCCCAGCAGATGCGCACCTCGGAGACCCTCGCCTTGGTCCTGCGCTCCTCTCAGCAGGACATGTCCGTGCACTTTAATTCCACGGTGTACTCCGTCAACCAAGCCCTGCGGGACTATGAGCAGGCGCTTGACGACGACGACTTCCCCTCCTCCGATCCCACCCTCATTCCCCGCGCGAAGCAGGCAGTGGAGGATTGGACGACTACGCACGAGAACTTCATGGAGGATCTCTCCATGGGTGACTACGATGCCGCGCTGTACCAGGCCACCGCCATCGATCCGGACGGTGACCCCACCGCCGCCAGTGCCTTCAACGCCGTGGATAATTCCTTGGCCGCGCTCATCGACCAGGCCCGCGACGCCATGCGCACCTACCTAGTCCAGGGGCTCAACGCCATGACCATGGTGTCTACCGGCGTGCTCCTGGCCACCTTCGGCGCGATTATCGCCGTGTGGTTGGGAATCCGTCCCCGTCTGCAGGAGTACCTGTGATGCGCCGCCCTACCACGAAACGCCCAACCTGGACCGTGTCCCTGCTCGTGCTCAGCAGCGCCGTGGCACTCAGCGCTTGCGAGCCGGAGCCGCCTAGCGCGCCGGATCCCATCCTGCCGTCTACCGCGAACCTCGATTCCACGCCGGGCCCGCCGCTGCCGGAGGACGCCATCATCGAGCCCGCCGGCACCGGCGAGGTGTCCAAGCAAAGCGATGCCGAAGCCTACGGCTCCTACCGCCCGGACGATAAGACGCCGAAGGAGCGCGTGCCCGAGCTCCTGAAGCGCGGCCGGCTCATCGTGGGCGTGGACCGCTCCAATAACCTGCTCAGCTACCGCGATACCGCCACCGGCGAGGTCCGCGGCTTCGAGGTCGACATCGCCCGCGAGATTGCCCGCGATATCTTTGGGGACCCCAACAAGGTTGACTTCCGCTTCGTGGAGGCCTCCGAGCGCGCGCGTGCCCTCAACGACCGCACGGTGGACATCGTCATCCGCACCATGACGATCAGCCCCACACGCCAGCGCGAAGTCGCCTTCTCCATTCCCTATATGCAAACGGATGCCCGCTTGCTGGTGCTGAAGAACTCCGGCATTCACTCCATCGCGGATACCGCCGGTTTGACCTTGTGCGCGACGAAGGGTTCCACCATGGTGGACGCGATACGCAAGCACGCGCCCACCTCCGATATCTTGGAGACCCGCGCTTGGGGCGATTGCCTCATGGCGCTGCAGCTGGGGCAAACGGACGGCATCGTGGTGGATGATGCCCTGCTCTCCGGCATGCTGGCCCAGGATCGCTACACGGAGATCGTCGGCGATCCCCTCGAAAGCCAAAGCTACGGCGTGGCCGTGCGCAAGCCCGATGGCTCTTATGACTCGCGCCCGCTCATCCGCCAGGTCAACTCCACACTGGAGCGCATCCGCAAAGACGGGACCTGGCAGCAGCTCTTTAACGAGTGGCTCGGGGATTACATGGATCAGCCCGTGCTCCCGGCGCCGAAGTACCTCGACGAAACCCCGCCCGCGACGGAATCGCAATCGAGTTCCCCAACCAGCAATCAGCCCGGTGAGAAGAAGGAGGGGCACTAATGTCGCACCGCTTCAGCGAGGATGAGCTCGACCACCTCACGCCCGAAGAGCACGAGACTGCGCAGCCCGAAGCCGCAGATCCCGGAGCCGTGGAGCCCGAAACTCCTGCCGACGCCACCCAGGCCGTGCGCTTCGATCCCTTCGCCGATGAGGAGGACGATTTTTCGGAGGACCACCACCTCACCGTCTCGCCCGCGGAATCCAGCGGCCAGAACGCAGCAGCGCCCGGCGCCAACAACGCGGAAGCCTCAGACCGCACCGCGGCAGTCCCCTTCGATCCCTTCGCGGATGACCTCGAGGAAGAGGAGGACCTCGGTGCCACCGGCGCCGTCCTCTCCCCAGCGGACCGCCCCGGCGCGCACGGCACCGCGACGGGCAAACCCGACGACGGCGAATACGTCGATTCGGATAACATCGCGGCACTCATCGAGGAGCTGGGGCAGCTGCGTGATCGTCGCAAAGCAGAGGACCCCTCGCGGGCCTCGCGACGCCGCGCGCTCGATACCTTCCGCCAGCGCCGCGCCACCAAGCGCACCGACCGCGAGGTGGCCGATGGCATGGCCACCTTGCCCTTCGTGGTCCCGGTAGATCCCAGCGAGGCGCTCATCGATCCGAAGGATGCGCCCCGCGCCGCCCCGCCGCAGCTCAAGCCGGGTGACATGGTGGCCGGCCAGTATGAGATCCTCGGCGTGCTCGCCCATGGCGGGTTGGGCTGGATCTACCTGGCCAATGACCACTTCGTCTCCGGGCGCATCGTGGTGCTCAAGGGCATGCAATCCACTAATTCCGCGGAGGAAACCGCCACCGCGGAGGCGGAGCGCGAGTTCCTCGCGGACATCACGCACCCGAATATCGTGAAGATTTTCAACTTCATCGATGACCCACGCGTGCCTGGCGGCTTCATCGTCATGGAATATGTGGGCGGCCCCTCGCTCAAGCAGCGCCGCAACGACCAGGTCAATGACCGCTTCCCGGTCGACACCGCGATTGCCTACATCCTGGAAATCCTGCCCGCCCTGGACTACCTGCACGCCCGCGGCGTGGTCTACAACGATTTGAAACCCTCCAACATCATCGTCACCGAGGACCAGGTCAAGCTCATCGATCTGGGCGCGGTCTCCGGCATCGGCGCCTTCGGCCACATCTATGGCACACAGGGTTTCCAGGCCCCGGAGATCGCCACCCAGGGCCCCTCGGTGGCCAGCGATATTTACTCCATCGGCCGCACACTGGCCTGCTTGACGTTGAAGCTGCCGGTGGAGGATGGCGTCTATAAGCCCGGCCTACCCTCCCCTACCGAGGAGCCGCTGCTGCGCCGCTACCTCTCCTTCTACCGCCTGCTGTTGCGCGCTACCGATCCTGACCCGGAGCAGCGCTTCGCGTCCGTGTCCGAGCTCCGCAACCAGCTCTTCGGAGTGCTGCGTGAGGTCATCGCGCTGCGCGATGGCATCCAGCACCCAGCCCAACACTCCGTCTTCTCCCCGCAGCGTACGACCTTCGGCACGAAGCACTTGGTCTTCCGCACCGACCAGCTCATCGACGGCATCGACCGCACCGTGCGCATCACCGCCCCCGAGGTGGTCTCCGCGCTGCCCATCCCGCTCATCGTCCGCTCCGATATCGGCGCCCCGCTGCTGCAGGGTTCCTCCTACACCGAGCCACAGGAAGCCTTGGAGACCCTGCGACAGGCCATGCAGACTCCGGAGTACGAGGAGTCCGCGGAGATTCCCCTCGGCGTGGTGCGCGCCATGATTGATCTGGGATACATCGGCCAGGCACGCGAGTGGCTGACCTCCATCGAGGAGCGCTTGGGCAAGGACTGGCGCTTCCACTGGTACTCGGGCGTGACCGAGCTGCTGCTGGATAAGTACCGCGAGGCTCAGGCCCATTTCGCCCACGTCCTCGACGTGCTGCCCGGTGAGGCCGCCCCGAAGCTGGCCATCGGCGCGGTCAACGAGCTCATCCTGCAGCAGCTGGGTTTTTCAGAAGCCGCGCTTATCGACGCCTCCGTCGCCCGCGCCTGCGCCAACCTCACCACCTCGCTGGCGGATCTGCCCAACGATGCTTTCGAGGATCAGCCCGGCATCTGGGACCACGTCACCGATGATCCGGCCCACCTGCGCTTCAACTCGCTGCGCCTCTACGGCATCGTGTGGGCCACGAACCCGACGACGGTCTCCTCTGCCTTCGGCCTGGCCCGCCAGCTGCGCGCCGAGCACCAGGTTGAGCTCGCCGTGGCCACCTTGGATAGGGTGCCCAATGCGTCGCGCCACCACCGCATGGCCCGTCTGACCACGGTCCTGCAGCTCATCGTGCACGATCTCTCCGAGTCCCGCATCCGCCGTGCCGCCCGCCGCTTGGAGGAGATTCCGCAGAACGAGCCGCGCTTCTTGCAGATCAAGATTGCGGTCATCTCCGCCGGGCTGACCTTCCTGCGCGATGCTGACCTCGACGCCGCGGCCTCCCCCAACGACCTCTTCGAGTTTCCCTTTACCCAGCGCGGCCTGCGCTATGGCCTGGCGGATACCCTGCGGGCACTAGCCCGCCAGGCACCGTTCGCCCGCCACCGCTACGCGCTGGTGGACTTGGCTAATAAGGTCCGCCCGGTCACGATGTTCTAGGTGCCGGCTTTCGCCGGCACGTAGAACTAGTACAGGCCCGCCTCCCGGGCCATGGCCGCGATGCCCGCGGACTTCTGCGCGATGGCCAGTTCCTCGTTGGTCGGCACCACGAAGACCTTGACCTGGGATTCCGCGGTCGAAATCATGCGCGGCTCCTTCGAGCGCACGAGGTTGGCTTCCTTATCGAAGTCAATGCCGTACATGTCCAGGTTGTACAGCGAATCCTGGCGGACCTCGGTATCGTTCTCCCCCACGCCGGCGGTAAACGTAATCGCGTCCACGCGGCCCAGCGCAATCATGTATGCACCGATGAAGCGGCGCAGCTGGTGGATGTAGATGTTGTAGGCCAGCCAGGCGTCCTGGTCCTCGTTGTTGATGCGCTCGCGCAGCACGCGGAAATCGTTGACACCCGCAATGCCCTTCACACCGGAGCGCTTGTTCAGAAGGTTGTCGATCTCATCGATCGACATGCCTGCCTCACGCGAGAGGTGGAAGATGATACCCGGGTCAATATCGCCCGAGCGCGTGCCCATGGCCAGACCCGCCAGTGGGGTCAGGCCCATCGAGGTATCGATCGGGCGGCCGTTGCGAATCGCCGCCGCCGAGGCACCGTTGCCCAGGTGCAGCGTGATCTGGTGGACGTGCCCCGGGTCGCGGTCCAAGAGCTTCGGCACCTGCTGCGAGACGAACTCGTGGGAGGTTCCGTGGAAGCCGTAACGGCGGATATCGTACTGCGAGGCCACATCGTTATTGATGGCATAGAGCGCGGCCGCCGGCGGCATGTGGTTGAAGAAGGCCGTATCGAAGACCGCCACGTGCGGGATATCCGGCAGCAGCTTGCGCGCCACGCGGATGCCGTCCAGGTTCGCCGGGTTGTGCAGCGGCGCGAGCGGGATGAGGTCCGCGATCATGGACTCGATCTGATCCACGATGAGCTGCGGCTCACTGAACAAGCGCCCGCCGTGCACAACGCGGTGGCCCACGGCGATGACCTCCACATCCGTCGGGCCCACGCCGTGCTCGTGCATGATGCTAAACGCGCGGTCGAGGCCGAAGGAGTGGGTGGGAATCTCCAGCTCTTCCTTGTATTCCTCACCGCCCGTCTTGACGGTTACCGCACCCTGCGGCTCACCGACCTGCTCCACCAAGCCGGAGACCAGCGGGGTATCCGTGGCCGAGCTTTCCGGGTCCACCAGCTGGAACTTAACCGAGGAGGAACCCGAGTTGAGAACGAGTACGTACGCCATCTACTTCACCCCTGCCTGGATAGCGGTGATAGCCACCGTGTTGATGATGTCCGGAACGGTCGCGCCACGCGAGAGGTCATTGACCGGCTTGTTCAGGCCCTGCAGAATCGGGCCCACCGCCAGCGCGCCACCGGTGCGCTGCGCCGTCTTATAACCAATGTTGCCGGCCTCCAGGTCCGGGAAGACGAAGACCGTAGCCTTACCCGCAACGGCGGATTCCGGCGCCTTCTTGGCAGCCACGCCAGGGTCACAGGCAGCGTCGAACTGCAGCGGACCATCCACCGCCACGGAGGAATCGATGCCGCGAGCCACCTCGACGGCCTGCGTCACCTTCTCCACGTCCGGGCCAGCACCCGAGGTACCCGTGGAGTAGGACAGCAGCGCCACGCGCGGATCCAGGCCAAACTGCGTGGCGGTCTGCGCGGACACGATGGCGATCTCGCCGAGCTGCTCCGGGGTCGGGTTCGGGTTCACCGCGCAATCACCGAACGCCCACAGGCGGCCCGGCATCACCATGAGGAAGATGGAGGAAACCACGGAAGCCTCCGGCTTGGTCTTGATGATCTGGAAGGAAGGTTTAATGGTGTGCGCCGTGGTGTGCGCCGCACCGGAGACCATGCCATCGGCCAAGCCCTTGTGCACCATCATCGTGGCGAAATAGGACACGTCCTTCATGGTCTCGCGCGCCTGCTCCAGCGTCACGCCCTTCTTCTTACGCAGCTCCGCAAAGTCCGCGGCGAATTCCTCCGCCAACGGGGATTCCAGGTGGTTGATGATCTCCACACCGCTCAGGTCGATCCCGAGTTCCTGGGCGCGCTTTTCGACGCCCCCGTCACCCAGAATCGTCAGCTTCGCCACCTTGCCCTTGATGAGCTCCCCCGCGGCCTGAAGGATGCGGTCATCTTCGCCCTCCGGCAGCACGATGTGCGCCCCGATTTCGCGGGCCTGATCCAGAAGCTGCTTCTGGAAGAGCTCGGCGCACATATAGGGCTCGATGTCCTCCAGGGAGGAAATCGCACTGGGGACGGAGGAGACGTCGCCCACCGCGCCCACCACGGTGGCGCCCACCGAGCGCGCGTGCTCCAGTGCCAGCTCTGCGGCGCGGTCAGGCGCGTCGGAAACCAGCACGAAGGGCAGGCCCAGAGCGGCTGCGGCCTTGGCGTCAAAGTCCATAACGCCTGTTCCCTGAAGGACCAGGTTGCCCGCGGGGGCGTTGTCCAAAACCTCGCTGAGCGTGGTTCCCAAGTCATCGACCTGGGCGAAGGTGGCTCCTAGTTCCTGAGCCACAGCAGCAACGTCCAAGCCGTCGAAGCCGCGCCCGATGACGCTGATAAAGGCAGAATTGCGTGAGGACTTGGCGGTCATGACCAACCTTTCTCTGCATAGAAGGTGTGTACCCGGGGTCACAATTTGGGACACACAGTGACACTACGACACTTTCACAGTACGGGAACACATCCCTGCTCGCCGCCCGCTTGACGCTTTTCCTCATCAACTTCCCAGGCCACCGACACCTATCCCGGAACCACAGTGTGCTATCCCACAGTAACTTGTCTCCCGTGAGCACCCCGGAGTAGGCTCCTAACCAGGATTGTTACTTCGGGCAAGACCTAGGCTCCCCACTCTTAGCCGCGTGGGGATGGTTCGCTATGAACCATTGTGGCCTAGGTCTTTTGTGGTTTTCACAGGCCCTTAACTCGCGAAAGGATTCTCATGTCGACTGATATTCGCTCGGCAGCCGAGGCCATCCTGGATGGCATCGGCGGGGCGGAGAACATCACCTCTCTCACGCACTGCGCCACCCGCCTGCGCTTTGAGCTGGCTGATGCCTCCAAGGCAGACAAGGAAACACTCGAGGCCATCCCCAAGGTCATGGGTGCCGTGCCCCAGGGCGGCCGCAACTACCAGGTTGTCATCGGCGGTGACGTGGCCACGGTCTATGACGAGATCAAGGCCCTCCCGCAGATGAAGAACCGCAACCAGTCCGGCGGCCAATCTAATGACGATGTCAAGGCCGCCGCCCGCGCCAAGTCCAAGGGCAAGCTGCCGTGGATGGACGCCTTCTTCGAGTACCTTTCTGACTCCTTCCGCCCGATTCTGGGCGTGCTGCTGGGCGCTTCCCTCATCATCGCCTTCGCCTCCGTCCTGGACGCTTTCGGCGTCGTGGACTTCCGTTCCCCGGACAAGCCTGCCTCCTGGTTCTTCGTGGACGCCATGTGGCGCTCCGTGTTCTACTTCCTGCCGGTGATGGTGGCCTACAACGCTGGTAAGAAGCTGCGCATCGACCCGTGGGTCCCAGCCACCATCATGGCGGCGCTCTTCACCCCGGAGTTCCTGAACCTTTCGGAGAACCCCGCGGTCCAGTGCGTCACCAACGACACCCTCGGCGCTGAGCAGTGCTCCATCCCCATCTTCGGCATGACCATGCAGCTGCCGGAGTACGGCGGCAACGTCTTCGTGCCGCTCATCATGGCGGCCGTAGCGGCGCTCTTCTACAAGGGCTTCCAGAAGATCATCCCGTCTGCGGTGCACATGGTCTTCGTCCCCTTCCTCACCCTGCTCTTCGTCATCCCGCTGACGGCCTTCCTCATTGGCCCGTTCGGTGTGTGGGCCGGTAACGGCATTGGCGCTGGCCTGTCCTGGATGAATGACAACGTTCCGTTCGTCTTCGCCCTGGCTATCCCGATGCTCTACCCGTTCCTCGTCCCGCTGGGCCTGCACTGGCCGCTCAACGCCCTCATGCTGGTCAACATTCAGACCTTGGGCTATGACTTCATCCAGGGCCCGATGGGCGCATGGAACTTCGCCTGCTTCGGCGCTACCGCTGGCGTGCTGGCACTGTCCATCCGTGACCACGACACCGTGATGCGTCAGACCTCCGGCTCTGCCCTCCTGGCTGGCCTGCTCGGCGGCGTGTCCGAGCCTTCCCTCTACGGTATCCACCTGCGCTACAAGAGGATTTACCCGCGCATGCTGGTGGGCTGCTTCGCTGGTGGCCTGACCGTGGCCCTGTTGACCCTGGGCACGAACGGCATTACTACCGACGCCTTCGTCTTCACCTCCCTGCTGACCATCCCGGTCTTCACCCCGATGGCCAAGTACGCCATCGCCATCGCAGTGGCCTTCTTCGTGGCCTTCTTCCTCATCCTCTTCACCGACTACCGCACCCCGGAGGAGCGCGCTGAGGCTAAGGCCGCCCGCGAGGCAGCCGAGAAGGCCGAGCTCGACAACGCCAACACCGCCGACAACGCCGCGCTTGCCGACGCCCCCGCAGCAACCGCCGCTGCCGGCGCTGACGCCCCGGCCAAGGCCGCTGAGCCTGCCGCTGGCACCACCACCGACATCGCCTCCCCGGCTGCCGGCAAGGTTGTTCCCATGGCTGATATCGATGACCCGGTCTTCTCCGCCGGCACCCTGGGCGACGGCGTGGGCATCGTCCCCGAAAACAACGACGTCTACTCCCCAGTGAGCGGCACGATTGTCAGCGCCATGAAGACGGGCCATGCCTACGGCATCAAGACTGAGGACGGCGTCGAGGTCCTCGTCCACATCGGTATCAACACCGTCAAGATGAAGGGCGAAGGTTTCGCTCCGGCTGTCAAGAAGGGCGACACGGTCAAGCAGGGCGAGCTGCTTGCCACCGTTGACTTCGCCAAGGTCACCGAAGCCGGCTACGACACCACCATCGTCCTTGCCGTGACCAACACCAAGGCGCTGTCCGCCGTCACTCCGGCTGGCCTCAACCAAGCCTCCGCTGGCGACACGGTCATCACCACGACCCGCTAAAGGACCCACTAGGGAACCTTTAGCACGCCTTTAACGACCCCTGACTAAGCTGGCTCGATGGAACCACCATCGTGGCCGGCTTTAGTCGTTTTAACCTCAACCAGAAAGGTGCCCTGTGCAACTGTTGCGAGTGTTTAATAACAACGTCGTTCTCGCACGGCGCGGCGCGGAGGACGTCATCGTCACCGGCCGTGGCATTGGCTTCCAGGCTCACCCCGGCACTGAGGTTGACCCCGCCAAGGTGGTCAAGGTCTTCGTCCCGGATTCTGGCCGCGACCCGGACCACATGGCTGCCATGATCGCCGGCATTCCCGGCGAATACGTGCAGCTGGTCATCGACGCCATGCATTCCGTCGACATGTCTGAGGCACTGCGCAGCAAGCTCACTTTGGTCGTGGCGATTGCGGACCACATCCACGGTGCCGTCAACCGCGGCAACGCCGTGTCTTATCCCCTCGAAGCTGAGGTGCGCCACCTCTACTCCGATGACTTTGCCCTCGCACAGCAGCTACTCACCGCCATCAATGGTGGCCTGCATAAGCCGTTGGCTCCCGACGAGGCCGTGGCCATCACCCTGCACTTGGTCAACGCCGGCTTCGCAGTGGGAGATCTCTCCGGCACCTACCGCATGACGGGTCTGATTCAGCAGATCCTGGCTGTTATCGGCTCGCACAACGATACGGAGCTTAATAGCGAGGACATCTCCGTCGCCCGCTTCATCACGCACCTGCGTTACCTCTTCGTGCGCATGGCGGAGCACCAGCAGCTCGACTCCGACGACCGCCAGGTGGCCACCGCCATCTCCGCCCGCTACCCCGATGCCGTCGAGACCGCCCAGATGGTAGCTAACCTAATTGAGCTGCGCCTCGACAGCGCACTAACCCCCGATGAAGTCTCCTACCTGACGCTGCACATCGCGCGTCTGGAGGAGGCCTCCGCCTAAGCCATCACCCCGCTTAGGCGATTCACCAACCAGGCTAAACCGCCGGCGCCTCGACCGCGCCCTCAGCGGGCGCGTCAACAACACCATCTGCCGGCGCCTCAGCACCGCCTTCCACGGGTGCCACCGGCTCTGCCACGGTGATGATGTTGTCCTCGTAGCCCAGTTCGCCACCGACGAACTTGCCGCCACAGGTGATGAGGACCAGACGGTTTTCTCCCTCCATGTCATTGACCACGTCTGGGAATCCCGCGCCCTTCGGCAGACGGTACGGCGCCTCCGTCACACGGAACTTGCGCTCCTCACCGTCAATGAAAACGGTGAACTCCTGCCCTTGCTCCAGGGTGGTGAACTTCTCCGCAAAGCCCGTTCCCTGACCCTGGTAGTTGATGTGGCCGGTGATAACGCTGGAGCCCACCGGGCCAGCCTCGCCCGGTACTGCGGAGGCAGAGTACCAACCCAAGCGCTGCACATCGCGCGGCGGAATCAGCATGCCGGTATCCGTGACCTGAATCGGGTCCACGGCGGCGAATTCATCGTTGATGCCCAAGGACATGGCACCGAAGCCACGGAACTCACCCGGTGCCGGTTCAGCCTCATGGTTCTGCTCACCGGAGTCATCCACGAAGGGATCTTTGTTCGTCGTCGGCGCGGCAGCCTCAGCGCTTTGCGACGTCGACATTGAATCCCCTCCTGCATTGTCATCCGCGGAATCATCGCCATTGCGGCCCGCATAGATCACCAATTGCACGACGACCAAGATGACCGCAATGAGCGCTACGAGACCAATGAGGAGCTTCTTATTGCCCTTCTTCGATTCACTCGCTGGCTGCTCATCACCGGCACGGTGCTTTCCCGCGGCAGCCTCCCCGGCCGTCTCACCCGTGGAATCGGCGGGGTATTCCGGAATATCGTTCTGTTGGCTTTCGTCAGCCATAATCTCTGCTCCTTGTGACTGTCTTCTAGTTATGGGCTTCTAGCTTCTAAAAGTCTTCGCTATGGGGTTTCGTTGTAAACAATAGTCTAAGAGTCATACGACGAATCCCCTCCAGCGTTTTCACCCTGGAGGGGATTGTCCTAATCATTTCCTGCCCCTACCACGCCCAGCCGGTGAGGGCCGGGATGGTGTTGCAGTGCGGACTACTTGATGAAGTCCTGCATGCCTGGGTCAAGCTGGGTTGCACCGGAAGGTACGTGCTTGATCTCCACGCGGTGCGTGTTGGACGGCACCGGCTGACCGAAGTCCTGCGGCTGGTTAGCAGCATCCTCCGGCGGGGTTGCGTCCAGGACGGTAACCTCGCGGTCATCGCGGCCGGTGTTGTCGTGGGACTCACCGTGGTTGTTGCCACCATCGTGGCCACCGTTGCCACCATCATGTCCGCCGTTGCCACCGTTGTGGCCACCGTCGGTGATGATCTTGATCAGGCCCAGACCCGGGATGAGCAGCAGCCACCACGGCAGGTCCTTCTTCGAGCTGCCCTTGTCTCCGTCATTGTCCTTGCCGTCGCCCTTATCCGGGGTATCGGAAGGCTTGTCGGAGTCAGAGGTAACCGTCTGGTTCTTGTCGTTGATGTCCTTGTGCTCAGCAATATGGTTCGGGTTCTCCGGATCAGTACCCGGAGTCTCCTCGCCCTTGTCGTT